>Ga0209450_10000041_pt1 | contig 93350 bp, 81 predicted proteins | sample FrelakmetLWP11LW_FD_187149 | JGI IMG/M metagenome (GOLD analysis project Ga0209450, IMG submission 187149) | Freshwater lake sediment microbial communities from the University of Notre Dame, USA, for methane emissions studies - LWP11 LW (SPAdes)... | ecosystem: Environmental > Aquatic >... | reverse complement strand
TGCTCAGGATGGGACCTCGCCCCGTAGTACTACGGGGTCCAACCCACATACTTACCATATGTAGAATGATTGTTTATTTTAATTGCTCAGGATGGGACCTCGCCCCGTAGTACTACGGGGTCCAACCCACATACTTACCATATGTAGAATGATTGTTTATTTTAATTGCTCAGGATGGGACTCGAACCCACACACCTTACGGCATACGAACCTCAATCGTACGTGTATACCAAATTCCACCACCTGAGCGGTTTGAACATCGTTTACCATAGTAATTCACAAGTCAAATACAAGGTGATTTTATCTATTATATCATGTACATGGCACTTTATGATCGTTTGCTCCTTGACTACAAGGAGGCTATGAAAAGCAAATTGGAAATCAAAAAAACCGTCCTTAATCTTGTGCTTTCCAAAATAAAAAATAAGGAAATAGAGGTACAAAAAGCTCTTGAAGATGTTGATATTATCAGTATCCTCAAAAAAGAGGTTAAAGAGATTCTTGAAACCATAGGTTTTTTGGAAAAAGCGAATAAACTTGAAGATGTGGAGATAGAGAAACAGAAAAAACTCCTTCTCGAATTCTATCTTCCTGCTACTATGACCAAAGAACAAACTACTGAACTCATACAAAAACTCATAACTGACCACAATATCACTGACCTCAAAACTCAGAGAGGCTTACTGATGAAAGAATTGATGGCGAATCATAAGGCTGATGTAGATGGTGCGATGGTAAATGAAGTAATTAATGAGATGATAAATTAAACTTTGCTACAGATTGTTACAGGTCGTTACATATCGCTACAGATTGTTATTATATTACTACAATCTGAAACAACCTGAGGCAATCTGAATCTATCTGAAGCGGTTTTTAGTCATTTAGTTGTTTCCATGAAAAAATATTTCTTACTGATAGTATTGATGGCGGGAGTTTTTTTGTGATTTGGAGGGTATGCGACTGCTATAACTTGTCCAGATAATAGAACTGTATGTACTTCTTCTCAAGAATGTTCTTTGATAGATTCGGATCTTTATGAATGTATAAATAAATGTGAAGATTGAGATATTATTGTTGATGATGGTTTTGGTAATCAAGTGTGTTGTGATGTTGATTGTCAACAAGTTAGAGAAGGTTTAAAATGAACGGAATGTTCTAGTCCGAAATGATGAGTATGGAATGGAATACGTTGTTCCTGTCCTACTGGTACCAAAGATGTTGATGGCGTATGTAAACCCTGTTCTGACCCTGGCGTTTGCTGTGGGATAGAGCTCAATACCTCTGTTCCATTCATCGGTAATTGTATAGAGGATGAGTCTTCAAATGATCCGACAGCCATAAAAACGGATGAGGCTTTCCCTGTCTTGATGTCGAGTTTGACAAAAATATTGGTTACCGTTATTTTGATTGTTTCATTTGTCTTGATTATAGTATGAGGCATTATGATAGCTTCCGGCAATCCATCATGAGGGAAAAAGATGATTATTAAGGTTGTTATGGGTATAGCGCTTCTCGGTGCTTCAGGAGTCATCTTACGTCTTATCAATCCAAACTTCTTCGGATAAAAAAACAAAAAAACATTCCTCCTTTACTGGAAGGAGGGGGACCCGAAGGGTGGAGGATTTTGTTACTAAGTAAAATCTCCCATCCGTAAATACGGATACCTCCCTCTTTAAAATAAAGAGGGCATATGATAAAGTAAATTCTTTAATTTGTAATATAGTGATTATGGTTAATGTGAAATTCAAAAATGGTTTTGTTATCGAAGGCAAATTGCTCTATAAGTCTGAAACGACAGATCCAAAATATATCAATCTCGCGTCAGAACCTGGTGATGATATGCGTTATGATAAACTTAATTACACATTAGTCGATTATCCTGGTGAATACGATATCCAAGGTATCAATATCGAATGTTTTCTCGGTACAAATAATAAACTCAACTATATCATCGACTTAGGGACAAAAAAGATTGGTATTATTCAATCTGCTGATGTCCTCGATCTGGACGAAGTAGGTGAAGTAAATTTTCGGTTGTATCAAGACGATAAGATAGCAAACAAAATAGATCAACTTGAACTCGAGTGAGAAAAACAAAAACTGACTAATGAAACAGAGGCTTAGATTTAGACTTGTAGAAGCTTTACTCTAAGTATCTAAGCTCCTAAGTGCCTAGCATCTAAATTCCTCTATATTTTTTTGTATTTTTGTCAATCTATTCCGTTTGATAAACCTTGTATTGCTTTGTCAAATAACTATTTTATTCTCATATTTTTTAGATTTTTATGGTATTCAAAAAATGGCATTTACAAAAAAGGTCACTAAGGCTCCTGCAGTCATGGTAGAGACAAAAAAATTGTCTGCAAAAGACTCTTGCGGAATGGGATGTTGTAACAAAATTAAACATTGTCTTGTATTCATTCTTATTGCTTTAAATACACTTATGTTAATCTGGGTGTTATGGAATCAAACGAAGCTTGAAGCTGATAGAGTGGGTGGAAGAGACAATTACAAGATGGTTCAGCAAATCTACAAATCAGATACATTCAAAGATGCTCAAAAACAACAAATAGAACAGGCGTTGCAGATGTATCAAGGGGGTATTCAGGATGCTCAACAATTACCTACTACCACTACTGATACAACGAATCCAACAATTGTAACGCAATAATTTTATTTTGATAATATGTTTGCTTATGACTACTGAAAAAAAATACGACAAGATGAAAATGGTGTTTATCGCTCTTTTGGCGCTTAATGTATTGTTTGGCGTGTATATAGCATTCTTCAAACTCGATGCATATTCATTAGAAACCCTTAAGGTTGGTGGAAAAGAAAATATGAAGATGGCCATAGAGTTGTACAAATCTGATGTGTATATTGAACAACAGAAGACAACACTTGAACAAATTTTAGCTTCTATGTGATGAACTGCTGATACAACTACTCCTACCGTTGAAGAAGATACCACTACAGCTGTTGTTGGTGATGCTGCTAAATTCGCTACAATTGCACAAGATGGATATATCCTCGGAAACAAGGATGCAAAGATTACTATCATAGAATATTCTGATCTTCTTTGCCCTTACTGTAAGAGACATTACAATGCTCAGACTATCGAGAATCTTGTAAAAAAATATCCTGATGATGTGAATATGATTTTCAGACAGATGCCATTACCTCAACTTCATCCAACTGCTCCATTATGAGCTCAGGGTGCTGTATGTGCTGGTAAATTAGGAGGTTCTAAAGCATATTATGATTATCTCGCTAAAGCCTTCGCTATTGAAGAATTCACCGAAGATAATGTAGCTAATATCGCTACTGATATTGGTCTCAAGAAATCGGATTTTGCTGCTTGTCTCACTAGTGAGGAGACTATCGCTGCTGTAAATGTTCAAGTACAAGAAGGACAATCATTTGGTATCAACGGAACTCCTGGTAACCTTGTTGTAGATAACGAAAAGGGAACATACGTTGTTATCGCTGGTGCATATCCTACAGAAGCTTTCGAAGCTGAAATCACTAAGATCCTAGGTAACTAAAACACCTATATACCATCTAAAAAAACCCTGCATGAGCAGGGTTTTTTTTAATTGCCGATATTCTTGTTTTACTTGTTTGCTTTCTGTTTCTGGATTTCGTACTGCAATTCTTCGATATCTTTTTTGAGTTTAGTCATTTCTTTTTTCTTTTGTCTGATGACTTCAGGATCGGCTCCGCTTGCGGAAAGTCTAGGAATCATATTTCTGATGGTTTGAAGCTCTTGTTCTCTGTTGCGTAATGTCTCATTAAGCTCTTCTTTCTTGTTTGTGGCTACTTCCTTGTGTTGTACCTTGATTCCTATAGTGATGTTGATAATGCTTTCGGTATAATATTTTTCGAGTTCTTTTTCGTTTTCGAGGTATTCTATCGATGATGCATTGGTCAGTTTAGTAAGTATTTTTTCCTGTTTTCTCAAGTATTGTAGAAAATCCAATGGCGCAAAGAAACAGATATCTACTTCTTCATGCTTTGCATACGAATGCTTCTGTTTCATCACCAAAAATCTATCTATGATATCCATGAAAAGCTGAGTCTTGTAGTTTTTGCTGATATCTCCAAATTGTCCTTTAAATTTTTGTGCTAAAATCGGTCCTTCCAATCCTATAGTTTCCCGTATCTGTTGAGTAATGAATGGAATGAATGGATGTAGCATCTTCAAGAGATTCCCTAGACACCATAAGGTTACTTTGCTACCATTTTCGGTATCATGATGTTTTTGTATTTCCAAATATTTGTCGCAGAAATCCTCCTTGGTTGTGTGAATTACTTTTTGTAGCACATCGTGAATTGCATTTTTCGCTAATCATTCTTCATATTCTTTTTGTAGTTCTATGATTTTATAGATGCTTCGCATCTCAAATTCGCTTAGCGTGGTTTTCTTTTTTTCTAGAGAGCTTGTCAATTGCTCAAAATCTGCTATCTTTCTGGATCATTTTTTTTCGTATAGATGTTGTCCTATATATCTGGATGCGTTCCGTAGTTTGTTGATGAATTGTTCGTGTTCTGTTATTTCTTGGTCTGGATTTATCGCATACATCCTGGTACAATCAGTTCCAAAATTTTTGATCAGCTCTTTGAATGTTTCTTTGTTTTTCTTTGTCTGCTTGGTTTGTTGTTGGATATAGCATGTAGAGAAAAGCATCTTTCCCTGTATGTTTTCTCCTATAATTACTGTTTTGAGCAATTCTAGTATCTTCTGTTCATCGATACAAAATATCTTCTCTGGCTCCTTTTTGGATTCATTGAATGCTTCCATCATTTTGACGAGAATGAGTGCATGACCAAGCGTCTCTTCTATCTTTTCTTTTTGTTGTGCTAATCCCTCGTCATTAGGCACTAGACTATCGATTTCGAGACTATAAAATCATTTTCTTTTGCTTGTGATGGCTATGGATTTTTCGAGAAATCCAGTGAGCATCATGGAAAACTTTTCAAAATTACTGATTCCTTTTTCCTTCTCGGTATATTCCACTATTTTTTTCAATTCATTCAATTCCTTGCTGTATCCTCTCGGAAGGGTTTCGCTGAAGAGCTCGATATATGATTCGAGCGTATTCTGTTCTCCTGTACGGCTTTTTCCCAGCAAGACATCGATACATTCTTCTATGCTAAAGTGTTGTCTGAGACGTCTATCTACAACGAGATTGAAAATAATGAGCGAGAGTACTGTCCATTTGTTTTTTGTTTTTTTTGCTGGTAGATTGATCAGCTCGTTGTCTGAGATGAAATAATTTTTGCCGTTTTTGCTTTTTCGGAATGGCAGGCAATATCCTTTGGAATCTTCTTTTGTCACTGGCCGGTAGTTTATCTCTTTTGCTGTGTTTGCAATATGTTTTTCGAATTCTTCTGGTATGATTTGTAATTTCTTTTCTTGGATAGCTGAAGCGATGGTGTGTAAGTCTTCGTCTATCTTGATAAAGAGCTGGTTGCAGAGGAGTGGTCGTGCTTTTTCTCCTGTTCTTTTATGTGACGCTATTTCCGTTTCTACATATTTTGTCGATTCTAGATTGTGGATATCGTCCAGATTTTTTACAATATTTTTTACGAATTCCTTGGCCTGTTTTCCACAGAAATCTCCTGCGCATTTTGTGAAGCATCCGGCCTTGTCGATAGCGAAATTATCTATCTTCAACCCATATTTTTGTGCTATTATCAACGACTTCTGATCATGAGCTGGGGTCACTCTGATGATTCCTGTCCCTTTCATGGGATCTACGGATTCGTCTCAGATGATAGGTATAGTCTTGTTGATCATTGGTATAATGACTTTGCTTTTTATGAGTTTCTTGTATCTTTTGTCATCAGGATGTACAGCAAGCGCTACATCAGCAAAAATAGTCTCCGGTCGGAGTGTCGGCACGATAAGCGAGATATTCTTTGTGTCTACGAAATATCTGAGATTGTATTGCTTCACATTTATTTTCTTCTGTGATAATTCGTCTGTACCCAAGGTTTTTTGCTCCTCTATGCTTCGATAATTTATAGAGCAGTCTTCATAGATATGTCCTTCGTTCACCAATTCTACGAAGAGATTTCTGACGAAGTTTGTATTCCTCTCTGAATATACTATATTATCTGTATCAATACCACAAAATATTCCTGCTTTGGTGAGTAGGTTTTCGTAGTTTTCTGTCTTGAGATCTTTGTCTTCTGTATCAAAAATCGGTAGCAGTTTCGTCTTGATACCTTTCATGGTTTTGTAGGTCGCTATCACGCTTTCCTTGATGAGTCCGCTGATAGATGCTAATGAAGTGTCTTTGGATATCATTGTCGGTAATTGAGTAATCACCGTCTCCCGTTTCGTTGAATCCTTTTTGGTCGCGAAGAGTTTTTGAAAGTAATTCTTTTTGAGAAATTCTGATTCTATGGAAAAATGATTATATTTTTTTTTGATATCCATGCTTCAAAAACTGAAATTAGTTAAAAGTGGAAAGTGAAGAGTGAAAAACGAAGGTATTTTTTTATCAAAAAATTTCCGACACTGTTAGTTTTTCACTATTAGTTATTAGTTAGTTTTTTGAGTAGCCATAGAGTTTGTAGATGGTGTAACCGAAGAGACTTATCAAGATGATCAATATAATGTTTCCTGTGGGTCCTACGACAATTTTTTTGGTGTTGTCTATCTTGAGATTGGTACCATCCTTACATACTGCTTCTATGATATAATATGCGTATTTGTATTGTCTGGATGCTGGTGTCGGATTGAAGGGATATTCGAACATTGTTCCTGTTGTCTCTCCTATCTTGGACATCTGACTAGAGTCTGCAGCGTCAAAATCAGATTTGTAGATGATATATCTTTCTACATTATTGACTGCACTTCGTATTAGATAATATTTGTCTCCTATTTGACCTGTGGTGATGTGTATTCCGACAACAACACAATTTGATTCTTCTCCTATTGTAGCTTCTATTATTTCTGATGCTGTTCCTGTGGGATTACCATTGGTATCGAGCGGAGTAATTTGAAAGTAATAGATTTCTCCTATGGTAAGATTTTCTATGATGATTTCTTCTATCTGTACGATGGTAGATGATTCCAAATCATTTTTGCTTGTTCCGTAATCTATCCTGAATTTTGCTGCTGTCCCTATGGTTTCCCAGGTAACGTTCAATTTTGTTTTGTCTATACTATCTGAATAGAGTCTTATCTTTCCTATAGCGATCCCTTCTTCTACAATCACTGTTGCGACACCGGTATAGCTTTTTGTTTGTCCGAGGACAATCAGATCTACATTTACCTGAATATTTCCTTTGGTATCCATAAGAATCTCCTTAGTGAATGTTCCTGCGCTTTGTTTCTCCATAGGAACTGATTTCCCATCACTCAATTTTAGTTGAGCTGATGTCACGCTATCACTTGTTTTGACCGTAAATTTCATTTTTTCGCCTTGTTTGATAGCTCCTATAGGATCTACTGTGATGCCATTGAAAACCCCGTCCTTGATGGGTTGGTAGGCGAAGGAAATGATTTCTGATTCACCGATCACTTCGCTGGAAGCATTCAGAATCTTTATTTGGAGAATATTATCTCACTCAGTTATTCCGCTTACATATGCGCTGATATCTCCATTGGCGTTTGTCATGCCTTGTGCTACTACATTGTTGTTGATATAGATTTGATATGGTGCGTTAGGCAATGCTGGCGCATTTGCCATGACGTTTGCAATGCTATTTTTCTCTATTCCACCTGGAACCGGAGAGATGAGCGTTATCGTTTCTGTGGCTGTCGTATCTCCTACAGTCCCTACGATGACTGTTTTTTGTCCTATGATAGTGTCATTGATGATATCAGATACTTTGACGGTGAATGTCCCCGATTTTTTGATAGATAATCATTTGGAAAATAGTTTGACTCACTGATCTCCCGCCAAAAACGTATAAAGTCCATCGCTTGGAACCGTGTAATCAGCTGTATCTACGATACCTTCTATTTCGATGAATACATCGCCTAGATACTCTTTGACGATTTTTCCATCAGCTTGAACCGCTTTGATGGTGATATCTACCGCTTCGTTGACATCAAATGAGCTTGGTGTCACTTCTACGATGAATGCATCAGGATCAGCAGCTTCAACTTTGTTGTTTGCGAGGAATCCTGCTCCGAGTAAGCCTATCGCCAATATGCTCGCTATCAATGTCTTGCGTGAAAAATTCATTATACGATAATAAGGATAAATATTTTTGCTTTATTTACTTAGAATGTGAAATGATTTCGTTAAGCGATCCGATAGACAATCATTCTCCATCGACCACTGCTTCACTGAGCAGGATATCTTCGATATCTCCCGTAAACGGTAACATAATAAGACTCTCGCTCTTGATGATATTGGTCGGTATGGATGTTATGATGATGTTGTTTTCATCTGGATTGCTATATGTCCGAGTTCCTTGTCCGCTTAAGTTTGCTGGATCTATGGTTACGGTATCTTTGTCGAAACTTATCATAAAATCTATATTTTCCGGTGTTTCCATATTTTCTGCCATGAAGATATCTACATAGCCGCTATTGGTCTTGTAGGCGATATCCCATCCTTTTTCTGCGATGAATTCCTGTTCCTGTAATGAAAGGATGCTAGCTGTGAACATATCAGGATTGTTTACTACGTAGAAAATTCCAGAAGCCAACACTGCTGCTCCCAAAAGGGTCATACTATTTTTTCTCATCATCAATAATATCCTTTTTGCCATTGTTTTTTCTCCAAACAATTAAAATGCTAAATGTTAAATGCTAAATGCTAAATGATGGTATTTGTCTTGTTATAAGCTATAGTTCATCTTACAACAAGTCTTTCATTCAACATTAAAAATTCAACATTCAAAATTGTTATTTAATTAGTATGTTTTTGATGTCGAAAATCAACTATAAATTAGCTTAAAGCTTGAAGCTTAAAGCCTAAATAATTGTTTTTTTTTATCGTATAGGAATTTGAATGATTCCTATAGATAGAAACGACGTGAAAGTTCTTTATTGAACTTTCTCCGTCTTATTTTATTAATATATGCTTGCATCTACTGTTCCGGTGGAAATCGTTATTTCGCCACTATTTTCATAATCTATCAGTACATATCATCCTTTCGTCGTTTCAGGCGGATCCTTCATGTCAAATAAGAAATTTCCCAGACTATAAATGATTGGTTTGCCTTGGTATCGTCAAATATCCTGTATGACGTGTGGGTGATGTCCAATGATGATATCTGCTCCACAATCAATGAGTTGTTTTCCTAAACTCTCTTGTTCGACGCTATGAGTTGTCTCATATTCTCTTCCTCGATGAACATTGACCATATTAATATATCCATCTTTCTTGTTTTTCTTCAACGTAGTGCAATATGTAGAAAATAAATTCCTCGGAGTTATCGTGAAATCAAATCCTTGTCGTGCAACCTTGATCCCGCGTATTTTTGTTCTCCGAAGATAATTTTTTTCAAAATATTCTCCATTTCTTACATATCCTACATAATTTAATCAATTGTTTTTGATTTGCTGTATTGTCTCCAAGTGAGCATCTGTTCAGCCATCAAGACTATGATTGTTTGCGACATTCATCATGGTGAATCCTATACTTTTGAGATATGACAAGATATCGCTGTCTGAACAGAATGTCACTTCTTTGCCCGATTTCTGGCATATTTTCTTATCGCTGACTGCTGGTGTTTCCAAATTTACTCCTACAATATCGATGCCAAATAATTTCCTATGCGGATAGGTGGATAGTGAAAGTTTTGTATCTTCATTTTGAAAAAATGTTTTGAATTGCTTGTTGAGACTTTGTTCTGTAGAGAGATATTGAGCAACTTGTCTATCAAAAATCAAATCACCGAAGAATGCTACGGTGAAACCATTTATCTGTTGCTTTTCGTTTGTGTAGTAGATGAATTGTCTAGAAGTGTTTCCTGTCCCTAGATTTTTATTAACGATTGAACTGCTACTATCTCTGAGATATGCTTTGGGATATTGATTGTTTTGCTGTGCAAGTGTATTGGCGATATACAAGCAACTCGGACAATCAACCTCGAGCGCTGCAAAATCGTTTGTACCTGTTGCATTAATCAACGTATACAAACTTTTTTTGTCATGAAGCTTTGCAAACTCTTCATCTACATAATGTGAAAAATCTACTGAAGCGAGAACCATTGTTTTACCTGCGAAATCGTGTTTGTTGAGCATATCTATTAGCTCCGTATCTTCGATGAATTTTCTTGGTTTGACGACGATGGGATAGATGTTTGCTTTGGGAAATATCTTCTGAATGAACGTAAATTGCTCTCCTAGACCATGTTCTTTCGTTGTATCTTCTTTGAGGCATCCACTGGTTTTGGTATGTGGCAAGGTTTTTGCTGCCATGCATATTCATTTATAGCAGAATTCATCCGTATCTTCACAGAGCATATCGATATTGTTTTTGCTTGTATCAAAATGGTCTGGACTGATGAGGACTATATTTATATTCTCATCATCGTCTATCGTATAGGTCGTTTTCAAAAAACGATAAAAAGTTTCCAGCGTTTTTGGTTGTAATGCAAAATGAGGCAGGACTGCAAAAAATTTCTGCTGACCTTCTTCTATATGGATATGATTTTTCGCGCTATCGCCGAATATCCGTGACAGTATACCTATCACGAAGATCGAAATCCCGATAAGGGAAAATAGTCGGCTTTTTCTTTTGTCCATAATTTATTTAGCGGATTGTATGATTTCTAATAATGGCAATCCCATGATATTTTCTTCTGTATTTCCTTTGAGTGCATCGTAATTGTTCTGTCGATCTTGATCGGTGTATCTTCCACCACCCACAGGTTGAAATGATGCTTGTGAACTGTAAAATTCGTAATGACTAAATACAGGTCCTACAACTATTCTTGCTCCGTTTGTATCATTGATCATCATCGTCATCAGATATGGTCTACCGACTGCTTCATATAAGGGACCGAATTTTCCTGATGTGAAGATATCTGCGATTATCGATCATCTCTTTTCTTTTTGTAATGCGTATCCAAAGAGTTTGGTCGGTGTTGTGATAGTATATAATGTATTGGATGAAGCTCTTAATGTATCGAAATCAGCCTCTTCTATCTTCTGATTTTGTGTTTGTGCTATTGCTATCTTTTTGACGAATTGTAGATAATTAGTAAAATCATTGTATTGTTGTCCGGTGAAGAACGTGTTGGTCTCTTCTGTCAACGCTATAAGCTGATCGATGAGGTCGATATTTGGTTCCACATATCCTTTTGGTACTGGCAATGCAGGTGGTTCTATAGACCAGTCGCAAGGTCCATTTCCTCCACCTCACATTTCTGCGTATGCTTGTTTGACGTATAGTAGTGTATCGTGTTTGAGTTCTGTATAACTTCAGAGATAAGTGTTTAACATTTTATTCTGATATAATGTATCCTCCATGAAATATGGTACATTATTTCCTCCGCTGATAAAGAGGCTAGAAAGTGTATTGAGTCGTGTATGGTAGACAGTTGTTCCGAAATCAAATTTGGTCAGAATATCATTTTTAGAAACATCTCCTTTTATCTTATTGTATCCTGCTAGCTGTATTGGTGTTATCTCAAATGCTGTTTGATTTTTTTCCATCCATAGTTTAGCGAATTTTTGTGTGATAGGGAGATTCACTAGATTATCGGCTGCCATCAATGCACTTTGTACCCATGGTTTTATATCACTTTCTTTTTCTGCTGTGCCAGCTGTGAATTGGTCGAAGAACCGGCTATCGATAGTAAATTTTTCTCCGAAGAAAATAAATCATGCGGTCACATCTTTTGCCTCTTGTTCTGTAACATCTCATTCTCCTGGTGTACTATACGAGACAGACATAATTCTTTGTGGTCTCAATATCATAAGTTGCTCTTTTATTTTGTCGTCCATTCACTTGATAATTGCACTGTCTGATACTCGTTTTTGGTCAGCGATAAATTTTTGCATATCAACGATATTTACATCATCATCTTCTCCGATGAGTTTTTGGATGAAATCATAAAATGCTGTAAATTGACTGAGATCTTGATCTTTGATATTGTTCACCATAATCAATCATGCAGCTGCGATGTTTTTGTCTGCAAAATATAATTTTTCTCTCATCATCCATTTCATCGCCATAAAGTAGGTCTTGAGCAATGAGTCAGTCGTATAATGCGCTCTTGGTTTGAATTGGGTGAAATCAAATTTCAATCCGTTGAATCCATTGAAACTTTCCAAGAGCTTGGGCGAAAGCGTTTCGAGTAGAATATTTTTTCCATTACTATTGGCTGCTTTCAGTATTTCTTGTATCGTCTCTTCTACTGCTTTCTTGTATTCAGGTGTGAGCTTTGCAAAGATTGTTACACCTCTTTCCATGATGAGTTTCTGAATCTGTTCATCACTGAGGTCAGCCGAATCAGAATTTTCACTTTCTGTAGTTATTTTGTTTATCAATTCTTCGTTTGGAATCAGGATAGCATATGGTATAGATCGATATGCTGCGAGGAATTCGTAATTTTTTTTGAGTTCAGTATCGGTTGTCGTTTTTGCTAAGTTTTCAAATTTTTCAAATAATGATTTGGAAAGCTCGGTGACCATAGGTCTTGCTACCGACTCTTCATAATATTTCAATGAATTGTCGAATACTCTATGATAGACGTGCAAGAGTAAGTCGCTTGTTACCAATATAGTGTTGTATGGATATCTTTTGTATGGTGCATCTGTTCACCCTATCTTTTCGTAATTGTCTGACCATTCATCTCCTTCTCATCCTTGGCTGGTACCATCTCCATCATAATATGTTCTGCTTTTCATCTCTTCTAAGAATCCGCTATTTGCTTTCATAATCATCCGTCCATGTTGAGCTAAGAAATTTTTTTGTCCTTCAGAAAAATCCAATCACAATCCTTGACCGTTGTATGTTCCGCTTACATCGAATTTCGCATTGCTTTTGAAGTCCTTGAAGGGAATATTTTTGATCACTGATCCATCTTCTGCGCTTAGAAGGTTGAATCATCAGTTGAGACATTGTTCCTTGTACGCGGGATCTGTGATATCCACTTCAGGCAATTGATAGGTCATTTTCCATGCTTCATGGAATCCGTTTTGGATTGCATTCCGATTTTTCATTTCGGTGATATCGGGTTTAGTCATTTTCCATGTATATGGGTATTTTGTGACTTGATTTGCTATCAGCGAAAATGTGCTTGTATTTGTTGTTTCGTTCATCACTGATTTTTTTTGGCATCATGTCAGGACAATCATCGTGATCAGCACTATCAGAAAGAGATTTTTTTTCATACTGAAAAATAAGGAATAAAATTGCTATTATACTTTTATATACCTACGATTTTGGGAATTAATTACCATATATTTTATAGTCACAAAAATTTCAACAATCCATGGACCAAGAATGCTGGCCATACAAATGCTTTCAAAACTCCAAGTACACCCATCCGGAATCCGGTAGCTATACTGATGTAGTAGATTGCTGCTCCAATCATTCCGAGGAAATAGAAACTTCCTGGTTTTGATGTTTTGTGTCGTTTCTTACCGTTTCCGCAGCTGCTGCCTTTGCAACATTCAATCATCTCTTCAGGGACGTTCGCGCTGAAATTCGCTGTGACTTTGGCGGTCTTTTTGGCTGGTGTTTTTTTTGTTGGCATGGTATGTGATAAGAGGGTAAAAGCTCGTTGTTTTGCTCTTTCTTTGTTTGCTGATTGATTTTTTTTAACGTTTACAAATTCCGTTGTACTTATGATGGTGTTATTTGCTAGTTGTTCTTCCATATTTTGTAATGTCTTTCCTGGTCATCCTTCATGCGTGCAAAATATCGCTACTTTTTTGTTTTTGAGTTTTGCTTGTTTAAAAAAGCTTCTGATGGTTGGCGTGTAGGTAAATGCCCGCACTGGTGTTCCGATTATGATAGTATCGTAGTTGTTTGGATTTTTATCAAAATTTTCCAATTCTGGTTCGCTCTTCATCACTGCTTGTCTGCCGCCTCGCATATATTTCATAAATCATTTTCCGCTGATGTCCTTTTTCGGTTTGCATTCCAATATATCGGCCTTCATCTCTTTGGCTATCGTTTCTGCTATCAGTTTTGTGTTGCCTTCGAGAGAGTAATAGACGACGAGTATTTTTTTTGTTGACATAGATAGATCATAAAAAATAAAATGCTAGCATTTACCCCATTTATGTTTGGGATGTGTTTTTTCGTACAATTGCACGGCCTCTTTCATGATGAGATTCCACTTTCTTCCGTAATGTGCCCCGATTATCGATGCTAATGCACAGCGGCACAGTGTTGGATCTTCCTTTTTAAGTAGAGTATCGAAAACTTCGTAAGGATTCTTGGAGAGAAATTCTTCTGCCGAATGAATTCAAATATGTTCAAGTTTTTTTGAGATTACTTTGCCGATGTTTGGTAGATCAGTGAGTTTGCTCATCTTGATTATTCCTTTATGGAGTTAAAATTATTCTGAGTAGCTAAATGATAATGTATTGTACTCATCAGTATCGTATATACACACTCATTTTTCATCCCAAAGGACGAATTCACATATTCCCGCATCTAGCGCCATTTTACTACAGATGGTGCAGTAGGGCTTGCCTGCGTGCGTTGGTTTTCCGTTTTCGTCGATACGGACGAAATACAATCTTGATCCGATGATTTTGTCCGGAGCATCTATCAATGCGTTCATAATCGCTCTCTGTTCTGCGTGGACACAACGTTCGCGACTGGGCGGACGTCCCGACAGTCCATTGAATAAAAGAAGTCGGGATGCACGCTAGTCGCTGTTGTAGGAGCGAACAAGGTGAGCGGACGTACATTTTTCTATCTCGTGAATTTCTATTTGAACTTTATTTTCGAGTCAAACAAAACAAACATTTTATTGTTCGGCAATTGTTGCAGATTCTCGGTCTATTTCACTAGATACATCTAAGCCACAATATTTTGGGGGAATAAATTCATTGGCTTCATTTTCTGATGAGAATTCGCGTTCGACAGTTATTTTCCCATCTTCGAATATATTAATGTCACAAATTTCATCAAAATATCTAGTTTTATTTAAACTAGATGATGGAAGTGTGATGAATAAATTATATTCATCTTCATTTAGATATGAATTTACAATTTCTTCAGTAATTGCCGAAACTTTTCCATATTTTTTACATAATTTATATACGATCTTTCAATCAGAATGAACTTCTTTTCTTAGTCTCATTCTTGTATTTTTAATATAATTATCGTATATTTTACATGAACGTAATGTTGAAAGATCTGGCAAAAAATCCTTTTTTGCAATTCGTCTTTTTTCTATTTCTGGAATAGCATATTTGTGCATGTAATAATTCTATTAAAAAATAAAATATTGTTTTGTTCTTTGTTTTGATGTTTGACTTTCATTTCAAGCGAGATAGGAAATGTATGTCTTACAACGTTTCAGTATATGCGATGTTTTGCGTAGTGAAACGGAGCAAAATATGGGAGAGTGACGTGCAACGAGCGAACCGCATATACTGTGTTAGGCGAGCCGAACGGAGCGATAGCGGAGTGAGAGTGCAACGTGCCTTGCGTATTTTTGAAAAATTTATCCATATTATATCGTTTTTGGTGGGCTTTTTATTATTGTATTTGATTTTTTTGTTTTGAAAAATGGAAGAGGGGCTGGGGGTGAATTACATTTTTCAAAACTCCTTATTTTCTAAAAGAATTAATCATTATTTCGATCCCATTATTATAAGAAATTGATTTAAATTCTGGAAATTTATTTCTAAACTTTTGATCTGACATTATGTATTCATTATCAAATTGATAAATCATCTCTTTTGCTTCTTTTAAGATAGGAACAAATAAACTCAAAAAATTGAGTAATATTCTTGGCATATAACTAATCTGAAAATTTTTATTTAGTTTTTTATTGAATATATCTAAAATATCTTGTATAGAGACTGGTTTTTCAACAGGCAGATGCCATACCTGACCATAAGAACTTTCATTCAAGGCAAGCATTACCAGTGCTCTTGCATTATCCTCTGTGTAAGCATAAGTATGTTTGACATCCTTTTTCCCAAGCCATTGCGGATTTTTACCTTTAAGCATTTTTTCTAAAAAGACTATGTAAAAAGGGCTATTAACTGCATTAGGACCATAAAAATCAGCTGAGCGACCAATTACTGCTTGTATTTCCTTTTTTCCAATAGCATCTATTAATAAGTCTGTTGTTTTTTTACGAGCTAGCCCTTTTCTTGTTTTTGGTTTTTGTGGATGATTTTCGTCAAAAGGTATAGCTAATGGAGTAGGGCCATACATATAAATATTATCTAAAAATATCAGCTTGATATTATTTTCTTTACAAACTTGTATTGTATTATTCATTATTTGGGGCCAATCCCTTTGCCATATAGTTGAATTATAGGGAAGGCCAATACAAAGATAAATATGTGTAGCTCCTTTTACAGCATTGGAAAAAGATTTTAGATTGAGCAAATCAGCATTAATTGTTTCAGTACCAATTACTTTTTTTGTTCTCTCAACTGCTATGATTTTTAAGTTTCTTGATTTTAATTCATTTATTACAGCAGATCCTATAGCTCCAGATCCACCTAAAATGATATGTAGTTGTTCTTTTTTTGTTTCCATAAAAATTTAGTTAAAAATAAAATCTAGAACATCCTTTCTGGGGCTATGTTTTACTTGTTTTTCAGCTTCACCGACACGAAAGAGCATCTGAACTGTTCGACCATTGTCTGCAAATTTTTTATGAACTTCATTATATAGAGCACTCATTTCTTCATACTCTTGGGTGATCTGCATTGTTGGTTGCATACTGAGACTAAGGACTGTCCCTATGAGCTGAATTTCGGCATAAAGCATACCGACTTTGACTTGAGTAGTTCTGGAATTGTCTTTTGAAATTATCAAAAAATAAGCAGGAGTTTTTTGAATCCTTTTTGTTTCGGATTCACGCCAGACACTACTTTCTAATTTCATATCTGACCCAAAAATACTACTGTATGATTCAAAAAAAAACTCTTTGAATTTTGGAAAACCTTGAGAAGAAAGAGTTAACCCATAACGGTATTTATTCTTTTGATATTCGCTATATCTCATAACTACGCTGGATTCATTCATAGTTTTTTCAAGATTTGATTCTATTTCTACCCCCGAAATAGCAAGTTCTTTCAAGAATTTTAAATCTTCTGAATCCTGAAAAACTAGGACCTCAATATCGGGATTATTATTGAGTTTTAAAATAGCATCAACTTGTTCTTGTTTTAAGGGCTTTTCTAGATAATCAGTTCTGGTAGTCACTCTATCAAAAATAGCACTATATAATGGATTCTCAGATTCATTAGATTTTATTAGCTCTATTTCTGCGGTTGGAATATTTTGTATTTCAAACACAGATGGACTATTTGGTAATTCACCTTTGGGATATATTAGAATTTTTGCTTCATAACCTAGTTTATTAGATGCAATATTTACCAAAGAAAGAAATGTTCCCTGGCTAATGATGGACTGCCTATGGTCTATGTCTGTTTGTGGTAATAGTCTTGTATCCTCCAAGAATAAACTGAATTTATTCTTATTTTCCTTATCTAGTATTATTTTCCACGACTGCATATTATGAGCATTGGGGGCTAATATTGCATGTGCAATAATTTTAATTCTATCATCTTCAAAATTTTGATGATATTTTGTGTTCCATGGATCAAGATAATTTTCTTTCATAAAAGTCCCTTGTCCTAAAATAGCCATAACAAAAAAAAGAAATAAGAGAGCGGATATTATTAAAAGATATTTTTTATATTTCATATTCATTATTTTTAAATAAAGGCGGGTAAAATATTTATTAAATAAAAGATTATTGCGATGATCCAGGCATACCATTTAATTTTTGGGGCAAAGTTTTCTGTTTTAAATAAGTTATAAGTGGTTAGTAAAGACCAGATTACAAATAAACCCCAAGCAGGTAAAGAGATTATAGAAAGCGAACTAATTCCTATTGCTTCAAATGAAGATAATAATATTCCCAATCCGCTTGCAAGTGCAATATAACTTAAAGTTTGATCAAACAATTTTGATTTTAACATTTGATAAGAAATAAGTATTATCCACAGCCCCATAAATAAAGAACCTAAATGTTCGCCCACACTCATACCTAGATAAGAATTTGCAAATCCTTCCAAAAGAGCCATATCTGTCTGTTGATTTGCAAGAAAAGGTATCAGTACGATCCACCTAACAAAACCCAATGATTGGAGTACTCCGGCCAAAATCCCTGCACAAAGAGTTATGCTTGAAAGAGAATCTCTTTTATTAATAAAATGATATGCAATTATTGGAATAAATATCTGCAAAAAAGCTGAAATCAAAAAAATATAATATGTTGGGATTATTATCGCTGAGTTTTGAATGAATAACTCAAATCTAACAATCGAGGATTCCCTTAGAATATCGGGGAATTTAAAAAAGATAGCAAGCAGTGTGTTTGCAACAATAACTAAAATTGAATAAATAAGCAAAGTTATTGCTAATATGTTTCTATCTTTTTTTGTTTCCATATTATTCTCCATAAAAAAATTAAAATTATTTATATATAGGTTTTTCTGTTTTTGATTCAATCTGTAATAATTCGTTTTCGGAGCGATAGCGGAGAAAACACCTTTTGCCCCCCTCTTTAAAAATAAAAAAAATCAAATTCCTTATTGCTTAAAGCCCACCAAAAACATTTTAAAACAAATTTTTCAAAAATATGTCGCCTAACGTTTGCTGCTTGCACGATGAACTTTGTATGTCGTGTAGGCCGTGTTGTGAGATCGTATGGTTTTTTCGTATTTTTTAAACTTTTGGGGGAATTTCTTTATCTTCTAAAAATAATTTTCATATTCATTTCTTTGCGTCTTGTACCCAAGTAATTGTTTTATTATTAGGAATTTTTAAAGTTTTTACCTCTCTACGACTTAAATCACCAATAGTAAATAGTTCAGAAAGTATTGTGCTAATAGCATTTTCTGTATATGTGAACAATATATCTGATTTAGACATTAATCATGAATAATGACTAGATATTGGATTTTCATGTCAGCTCTTATATCATCAGTATTCTATAATTCATGCAGCATTCGAAAATCATTCAAATTTTAATTCTCATCATCAACCAGTATTTTTCCCATCAATAACTAATAAATAATTATGGTGTTTGCTATTTATTTCTGCCATAAATTTACTTAGTGATAATCAATTTCTGTCTCTAGCGTATCTGTCCTCATAAATACGTTTTCCATTATGCTCAGGATAATCAGGAACAATTATTATTTCTTGAATTTCTGTTTTAATTCAAGAATGTGCTATGTTATGATGAAATTCTAATATACATTTAGAGTCTCTATTAAGATCAACAGATAAGGTGTTTTTTATTTGATCTGCTATTTGAGTTATATAGGTATCGAAATTTCAATTTCCGTTTAATTTAGCGACCCATTCTAAATATTGTGATTCTCCTATGTTTCATTCTAAGCTTTTAACAGATTTTATAAACTCTCATAAAGGATATCTAAAAATATTGTTTTTTATGTGTTCGGGTATTTCTACATCATCAAAAAGACGTTCATTATAATCACTAAGACCATGCATGGAAATTTTACTTAATATTCGTTTTTGTAGTTTCAATGAAACAGTATATCATTTGTTAATATGTTCTTCTGGATTAACTCAGATTTCTTGTAAGAATTCTTCTTTAGTCTTTTTTGGTATTCTGATTCAAAATCTTCTTAATTCATCAAGTTGCCTTTCTATTCTAAGATATTCTGACTTAAAATATTCATTTGGCATTACTTGTCATAAATTAGATCATTCTTCAGACTTACATTTTAGTTTATCGAAATTACGTGATTCAACTCATCATCATAATCAACCATTAATTCAAATTTCAGCTGTTCATAATTCTTGTTTTTGATACCAACCACTTAATTGTGGTCAGAAAAACTCAATTTCTGATCTATGGTATTCATTATCGCGTTTAGATTTATAAACGTCGCCTATACATGATTCTATAATTATTCACATTCCATCGTTTTTTATTCCTAATTTTTTCCTATATTCTTTTGCTGAATTGGTAAAATTGGATTCATAAACATTTCTTATAGCAGTTTTTAGATTAACATTATTTTCTACGAAATCACTTTCATAAATTCACACGCCAGTCGCATCTCATTGTCATGAAGACCTTACAATCAATAACGGACCATCTTTTTTATAATATAAATTAATTGAATCCACTAATTTTCTAAAAAAAGAATTATCATCTCATCGTTTCTCTTCCATGCATTTGGCAATCACATCAGATCATAGGATAATTTTTTTTGTTGTTTTAAATCATACTTCATGAATTTTATCTGTCTTCTCCAAAAAAGCCTTTGCTTTATCTCAGATTTCTCCATTTCAGATTATTAGAATATCGGGATGATTATCTTTTATAGAAAGAAGAATTTCTTCTATATTTTTCTTTGTATCAGATAAAACGTCTATCTTTTTGATAGATATATTACTTAAACCTTCTATGTTTTCTTGTGGTTTTTTCATATTTGGAATATAAATAATTACTCTATAATGTCAACTATATTTTACTTAAATATGCTATTTTTGTTTTTTTGAAAATTCCCCCAAAAGTTTTTGTTTTTTTTGAAAAATCATATATCTCCTAACGTTTCGCGCTCGTCTGACGTACTTTGTATGTTCAGATAGTGCGTGTTGTCTGCTGTAAAAAAATATTTAACAATTCCCTTGACTTTTATCTTATTTTGTATATTATCATTCCAATGATTCAAAGAACAAGACATAAGACACCTTGTTGCCTTATTAGTATCTATTAAGGAATATATGTTTACCGAACGATTTCGTTTTGGACTGTCTAATCAACAGTATGTTATATACTTTAGTTGGTGCCCTCTGAGTTTTTAAGCTGAACTCAGAGGTTTTTTTTTATTGCAGACAACATTAGTTGTAAAACCCACGATTCTTTGTATGTAGTCAGTTGTGACTTTGATAGCTGTCGGAAGACCATCGAACGTTTCATGGAAAAGCATTTTGGGAAGCCGAAGGCCAACAAACAACTTTTAGACGAACTAGCTTCTGTGCGACATGGAGTGTCGTCATAGAAGCGGTAATGGTACAAAAAGCGACATAGGATTGCGTATAATGTGACAAAATGGGTGGTTTGTGCGATGTCGTAATTTTGTCCTATTTTTGTCAGTATTTTTCTTTTTTTGGATTTTTAGAATTGTGTTATCATTTTTATACCTAAAAATTCGAAAAATGCAAGAACTCCATCTTGATGAATCACTCTTTGATCTCTGGAATGGTGAGAAGAAAAAACTGAATAGATCAAACAAAATTGTAAATCCAAAACCAGGAGAAATTCGATATATCAAGATATGAATCAATGTCTGAAAGGAAATTTTTTGAAAAAATAAGTTTTTTAGACCGGTGCTTGTAATAAATAGGATTGGTAATATGTTTTTCTGTATTCCTATGACTACTAAGGGTAAACAATCGGAATATTATATGAAAATTCTCTCTTTTTCTGATAAAAAGGATTCTTATCTTGTTGTGAATCAGGGCAGGGTTTTTGATACACAAAGATTCTTTATTAAGATTGGCAAGGTTCTTTTCAAAGAATTTGAACAAATAAAAAAACTTCTGCGTTGTAAATATTTTCCAGAAGTCTTATAAGATTTTTCCCCGGATTTTTCCGGGGAGGGGCCCCTAATTGGGCAGAGTTTATCCCGACGTATCGGGACAGAGTCCGCACACGTAGTCGGACAGAGTGATAATAGTATACACAAAACTTTTAAAAAATCAACTCTTTTTATTTTTTTATTCTTACAAAATGCAAGATTACTTACTTCAACTTACGAGAGAACTTCAACAAAGAAACTACAGTCCGAGGACGGTGGAGATTTATTCCAATTGTTTAAGATTCTTTCTCAAACGAATTAATAACGATGTATCAAAGATTTCTCGTGAAAAAGTTTTGGACTTTATTTTATTTCTTCAAAATCAAGGTAAGGCGCCAAAAACGGTCAATCTCTACAAGGAAGTCATTAAATTCTTTTGTCGTCAGATTCTTAAAATTTCTTTTGGTCAGGAAATCAAATTATCCAAAGAACCCAAGAAACTTCCTGTTGTTCTTTCGCGTTTTGAGATTCAGAAATTGCTTGATAGCACAAATAATATTAAACACAAAACTTTATTGTCCTTGGCCTATGGTGCGTGATTGGGAGTTTCCGAAATATTTTATCTTTGTGTGGGTGATATTAATCTAGATCAGAAAACTATTCACATAAAATCAGCCAAAGGACAAAAAGATAGAATTACAATTTTGCCGGATAAAATTATAGATGATATTAAAAAATTAATGGAGGGAAAATCGTATGACGATCCTGTGTTTCATTCTGAGCAGGCTTGCCTGTCCGGTAGGCAGGGCGGTGGTGCGTTGACAAAAAGGACGGCTCAGCATATTTTCCAACATGCGATGCAAAAAGCATGAATACAGAAAAAAGCGAGTTTTCACTCGCTTCGTCATAGCTTTGCTACACATCTTTTGGAGAGCTGAACTGATATTCGTTATATTCAAGTCCTTCTTTGACATACAAATATCAAAACTACGCAGATATATACGCAGGTTGCTACGCATCATCTACAACATATTCAAAGTCCATTATAAATACTTCGCTTTATTCGTGTTATGCTTTTCAAGCGTTTTTCCCCATAGTGTATAGGTAAATTTACTTTATATAACTATCAGTATACGAAACATGACAGCTATATCCGTTTGGATTTTTTTGTAAGTAATCTTGGTGTTCTTCCTCTGCTGGATAAAAATTTCCTCCTGTTTCTAGTGTTGTAACCACTGGATCTTTCCATTTTTTTGAATTATCCACTATCTCAATAAATTTCTTTGCTTCCTGTTTTTCTTCCTCATTTCCGTAAAAAATAGCTGATCTATAGGAAGAACCCACGTCATTGCATTGACGATTTAGTGTTGTTGGGTTGTGTATTTGAAAGAAAAAATCGAGCAGTTGCTGATATGATGTTTGGTTTGGATCGTATTCTATTTCAACTGCTTCTGCATATCCTTCATGATTTTTATAGGTAGGATTTGGAATTTTACCACCTGCATATCCTACAGTGGTGTTTATTACGCCTGGCTGTTCTCTGATCATTTTTTCCATTCCCCAAAAGCAACCTCCCGCCAATACTATTTTTTTGGTCATAGTGTCTTGGAGCTCAATCAATACTTCATTACGTGTCATCCGTGGTGGAGTCCATGGTGCATTATATCATGCATATGCTACATCTCCTTGTGTCATGATTCCGTCTTTATTTAATTTTGATAACAATGTTTCTTGCAAGCGTTTGATTTTTTTGTCTGATCTATACCGAGAAAATTTCATTACGGCATATTTTTTGGCAGGGATGGTAACGATTTTTACTCTTGGATCGTTGGGTGTCGGTAATGTTTCGAGGGTATATCCGCGGGGCATTCCAAAAGAAATTGTCTGTGTATCTCCTTCGTCCGTTGCTACTACAGGTGCCGTCATGGCGATTTTTTCCGATGTTACCACTACGGGCGCTGTCATAGCAATTTTTTCCGATGTATTTTTTTTCTCTGCAACTACTGGTGCTGTCATAGAAATACTTTCTTTCTTGGTGTTTCCGCCAAAAATATATCCTGCGACAATACTAAACCCATTATTCAATCATCATTGAACGGTGGTTTGTGCTACGATATGTTCTGGATATTCTCTTATTTCGTAGCCATCCATTTGTTTGACTACCGTATAGTCTGCTTGTTCTACATTTGAACCCAAGAATCCCCAGAGTGACCAGAGTCCAATAATGACGACGAAAATGATAAGTGCGTAGATCATTTTTTTCATATGTTGAAATTAAAAATTAAATCAATTTGGATGATAATTTTGCTTTTTCTAAAATTGCTAGATCTCTTTGTTGAACTCTTTTTGCTGTTTCACTTTCTCGTTTCTCTCATTGTATCAATGTAATTGCCTCATCAATGGTCACTCGTTTTAGTTCGAATCCTTTTTCCTTTTCTTTGTCTGTGTAATTAGGTTCAGATTTTTTTGTGACTCTTCCTATATAACAGTATGAGGTTTGTTTTCGTGTGGAATTAGATTCGATAGTTATTCCTATTTCTTTCGTTATTTCTGCTTCACATCATGTTTCTTCTTGAAGTTCTCTCGTAAGTGCTGTTTTTTTATCTTCACCTATTTCTATTCATCAACCAGGAAGTTTGTGATATTTTTCTTTTGCTACAAACAAAAGTGGCATCATATTTTTTTCATCAAAAATTACTGCTCTGCAGGCCTCTCTCGTTACGAGTGTTCCTGAAATTGTATCATCTGGTAAAATAAATTCTTTAATAATTTCCATATATGCTATGAAAAATAAAATTATAAATACTTTGCCTTGTTTGCGTTATGTTCTTCTAATGTACTTCCATAATGGATATTTCCTTCCATGTCATGGAGATAATATAAATAATCAGAACTCTGTGGGTTTATGACTGCGTTGATACTTTCTCGTGTTGGATTACAAATAGTTGTTGGCGGTAATCATCTTACTGCTCTTGTATTATATTTATTGTTTGCATCATTTACGTTTCTTCCGATGACTGCGGGAGTACAGTTGGTATATGATGTTTTGAGTCCATAACATAAAGTGATGTCTGCGTCGATCTTCATTCAGATTTCTAATCTTTTCAAAAATATTCCTGCGACTGTTGCTTTGTTGTCGTTATTTCTTTCTTCTTTTTCTACGACGCTAGCGAGGATAAGTGTTGTATAAAAATCTTTTGGTTCGCTGAGTTTGCTTCGTACTCTGGACTGAAATGTCTGTAGTTGTTTGCTAACTAATTGTGGAATTAATGGTTTATTTTTATCTACATTATAGGTATCGGGGTAGAGAAATCCTTCGAGTGTTCCGACTTTTGTCGGCATCTGGCGCAAGAATTCATATCATTGCATGAGTTCAGAAATCGTTCATCGATCGGTCACATACTCAACAAATTCACCGCCGGTTATGTATCCTTTTCTTGCTAAGGCTTCATCAATATCGTAAATAGATCGCCCTTCAAGAATCGTGAGACGAATATACTCCTTTTCTGATCCTTTCAATATCGTTTGCACCAATTCCGATTTCGTATAGTTTCCGCTGAACGAATAATTTCCCGCTTCGAGTTTGGCGAATGAGATGTCTTTGTGCGTGAAGAGATAGATCTTCATCCTGATTTTTTCACTCGTGCTGAGTTCATTGAAAATCTTAGAGACATTCTCTCCTGATTCGATTGTTACCTTGGCGTCGAGGGTGAGTTTTTTCGTGAAAAGATAGATGCCGAGGATGATGAGAATGAGCAGTATCCAGCGTCAGAATTTAGGTTTTCTTTTTTGAGTCATAGGGTAGGTTATTAAGTAAATTCGCTCTGATACTATATATCTTGTTTTTTATGTCAAACAAGAAATCCGGAATCCGAACTTTCACTCTTACACGTCATTCTCGCGAAAGCGGGAATCCATACTTTAGTACTTTAGCATGGATCCCGGCCAGATCCCGGCCGCAAAACTTAACGCCGGGATGACGGGCCGGAATGACGTGGTGTAGTATATATGGATTTCCCTCTTTTTTGTTCTTGAAAAAAAACTAAAATACTTTATTGTTCATTCTCTATGTTTTTATTGTTTATTTTTACTTATATAATTATTTGACGTATGTGATTATTTGGAAGCAAAGGGAAAAAGTATGTATACTTTTTCGGTGAAACAAAAGGCCTCGGGAAAGATATCCTAGGAGGTAAAGGAAAAAACTTATCAGAAATGGTTGAAATGGGATTGCCTATCCCAAGCGGGTTTACTATCACAACAGAAACATGTGATTTGTACTACAAAAACAATAAGACCTATCCACAAATAGTGTTGGATCAGATTGAAGAAAAATTGAAGAAGCTTGAACATGTTATGGGTAAAAAACTTGGAGATGCTAAAGATCCGTTATTGGTTTCTGTTAGATCAGGAGCTGCTGATTCTATGCCTGGAATGATGGATACTATCTTGAATTTAGGTTTGAATGATGAATCTGTACAAGGATTGATTGAAAAGACAGGAAATCCAAGATTTGTACGAGATAGTTACAGAAGATTCTTGCAGATGTTTGGTGATGTGGTATTGGAAGTTCCTCACCATGATTTCGAGCATGCATTACAATCCGTAAAAGATGCTAAAGGCGTAAAACTTGATACAGAACTCGATGTTGTCGATCTTCAGAAAGTCGTTGCTTTATATAAGGAAGCGATCAAGAAAGCTACGGGAAAAGATTTTCCAAGCAACCCAAGACAACAATTACAGATGTCTATCGACGCAGTATTCGGTTCTCGAAATAACGACAGGGCTATCATCTATAGAAAACTCAATGATATTAGAGGATTACTTGGAACAGCAGTAAACGTACAAGCTATGGTCTTCGGAAATATGGGAGAGACTTCAGGAACATGAGTATGTTTCACAAGAAATCCATCTACGGGAGAACATAAATTCTACGGAGAATTTTTGATGAACGCACAAGGTGAAGATGTTGTCGCGGGTATCAGAACACCGTTGGAAATATCAGAACTTGATAGAGTAATGCCTGATTGTTACAAACAGCTTGTAGAGATTTACGAAGGATTGGAAAAACATTATAGAGATATGCAAGATATGGAATTTACTATCCAAGAAGGAAAATTGTATATCCTTCAGACAAGAAATGGAAAAAGGACTGCTGCTGCAGCTATCAAGATGGCAGTAGATATGGTAAAAGAAGGACTTATCAACGAAAAGGAAGCAGTACTTAGAGTAAAACCAGAACAATTGGATAGCTTGCTTCACAAGCAAATAGATCCAGCAGCAAAGAAAACTGCTGAATTACTTACTAAAGGACTTCCCGCTTCACCAGGTGCTGCAGTTGGACAAATTGTTTTCACTGCACAAGCTGCTCATGATCGAGCTGAAGAAGGTAAAAAAGTCGTTCTTGTCAGAACAGAAACATCTCCAGAAGATATTATCGGTATGGTTGCTTCTCAAGGAATATTAACAGCGAGAGGAGGTATGACCTCTCATGCTGCCGTAGTAGCTAGAGGAATGGGAAAATGCTGTGTAGCTGGAGCTGGTGAAATCGTTGTAAACGAAAAAGATAAGACCGTTACTATCAAAGGCCTTGGTCCTGTGGAAAAAGTATACAACGAAGGAGATATGATTACTTTGGACTGATCTACAGGAGAAGTATTCGCTAATGCATTAGCAGTAGTTGATCCAGAACTTAGTGGTGATTTCGGAACGCTTATGACGTGGGCTGATAACTTCAGAACATTGCTTGTAAGGACAAATGCTGATACACCTCATGATGCTGAAGTAGCGAGAAAATTCGGTGCTCAAGGTATCGGACTCTGCAGAACAGAACATATGTTCTTCGCTGAAGACAGAATCAGAGCAGTAAGAGAAATGATCTTGGCTGATGATGTTGATGGAAGAAAGAAGGCATTGGCAAAAATATTACCATTCCAAAAAGAAGACTTTATCTGAATTCTCAAGGCAATGGCTGGATTGCCTGTCACGATTAGATTCTTAGATCCTCCTTTGCATGAATTTCTTCCTCAAGAAGAAAAAGATATCGTTGAATTGGCTCAGATTATGAATGTAAATCTTGAGGTTTTGAAAAAGAAAATCGAATCATTGCATGAATTTAATCCAATGCTCGGACATAGAGGATGTAGACTCGTCATTACCTATCCTGAAATCGCAGAAATGCAAACAGAAGCAGTTATCTCTGCAGCATGCGAACTCAAGAAAGCAGGTGTCGATGTTAAACCAGAAATCATGATTCCATTAGTTGGATTCAAAGCTGAATTTGATTTCAATGCTGATATTGTCAGAAGAGTAGCTAAAGAAACTATGGACAAATATGGAGTGACTGTTGATTACAAACTTGGAACAATGATTGAAGTACCAAGAGGTGCGGTGACTGCAGACAAGGTTGCTGAAACTGCTGAATTCTTCTCATTCGGAACAAATGATCTTACTCAGATGACACTTGGATTCTCAAGAGACGATGCTGGTTCATTCATCAAAGAATACGTCAACAAAAATATCTTCGAAAAAGATCCATTCCAAACATTAGATGTTGATGGAGTTGGTCAGTTAGTTCAAATGGCTGTGGATAAGGGTAGAAAGACTAGACCTGACATCAAGCTTGGTATCTGTGGAGAACACGGTGGAGATCCAATGTCTATCGCATTCTGTCATAAGGTTGGATTGAACTATGTAAGTTGTTCACCGTTTAGAGTGCCTATCGCAAGATTGGCAGCTGCACACGCTGCACTTAAATAATGAATTCAGAATTCAGACTTCTACATTATACATTTTACATTCAAAAAGGGCGTCTTTTTGTTATAAGACTTGACTTTTATTGTTTTTTTATTATACAATATTCCTTATAAAAACAAAATCCTAACTAAAAATTTTTTATGGCAAAACAAGACAAAAACAAAACGAAAGGAACTGTTGTTACTGATACTAGAACCGGAGTGTCTCCTGAAAATCACATTATCAGTACTAATGTTTTTCATCCTAAACCTGTGCTTGAAGGGGGAAATGTAATAAATCTTCCGGCACATAACATGGATTATTCAGGCAAACTATTGCTTACCAAATTAGATCATCATCTAGCTTATAAATCTACGATTATACCTATCGTAAATGGTGATTTAACTTGGGAAATCCTTGCACAATGTAATGAATCTTTTTTATCTTTGGTTAAAGATGTCGTTGAATTGACCAATTATCGTTTTTCGGATGATATCTTAAATCAAATTGCAAAGCGGGTTGTAGAAAAAGTCACAACTTGTCATAATGTTGTGGAGGAAGAATCTTTAGAAATCGTTAATTAGCTTGTTATTGATTATTTAACAATTGTTTTGGAAAACGCGTGAAGAAATACTTCATGCGTTTTTTTTATTTGCACTAAACGATTAAAACATTACACTTTGCTTTATGTGAACGTATTTATGACAAAATTTTCTTATCGATGCAAAAGTCAGAAGCTATATTGCTGATAAGGTTTTGGCGTTATATCATTCTACGTGATGTGAAGCATTGATTGAAATCGGACCTGGAAAGGGCTCGATAACTAAACTTATTGATACCATTTCTCCTAATTTTTTTGTGATTGATAAAGATCCTACGTTCCATGATAACGGACAATTGAAACTTGAACATTGAATATTTATTTTGGGTGATGTGTTGGAAGTCGATGTTAAAGAATTATTGGATGAAAAAAAAATGAATTCTTCACAGACTTTGATTGTGGGGAATCTTCCTTACTATATTACTTCTCCAATTCTCAGAAAATTCTTCGGCTATGGTCAACAAGAATTCGCGTGATGAATATTTATGGTACAAGAAGAGGTAGGACAAAGACTCAAAACTGATGCAAAGAAAAAATCATATTTATGGCGATTACTCAATTACGCTTACGACATTACGTATTTGAAATGAGTTCCCGCGAAATGTTTCAAACCCGCTCCGAAAGTGAAGAGCTGTTTAATTGAATTCAGAATTCAGAATGCAGAATGCAGAATTGATTGGAATAGATTCGTCGAATTTCTTGATTTGTTTGCACCGTTTAGCAGGAAAACTTTGGGAGCAATTTCTAAAATGCTTGATAAACGCTTTGCTGATGAAAGTACTTCGCACGATAAAATGATAAAACTTATTATTCCAGAGTATTTACAGAAGAAAAGATTGGAAGAATTGACGTGGAAAAATATAGAAGATATTTTAGTTGCGTAGCGTAGATTTCTCCCCCGAACTCCTTCGGGGTCGAAATGACTATTGTAGTGTATTTTTCTTAAGGTCTGTCTTGCAAATCAGCATATATTGAGTATATATTTTTTAAGCATTTTACTCCCTTATAGCAGTATAATGAGCGTTCTTGTGTACAACGGAGAAAAATTCAAAAGAGGCAAGGTCCGATATCTCGTGTTTGCCGTTATCGTCGCAAGTGTATTTCTGCTTTCGATACTCAACAATAATGTTGTTGGTGCTGTTTTGATTTTCTTCCTTTTGTGATGATATTTTTATTATTCTACAATCAATAATCAGGTTATCAAGATGACTATTACAGAAAATCAACTTCTGATCTGAACTAAGTCATATCCATGGAATACGTTTACGTGATATGTTATCGAGATTTATCCCAAGACGCAACAAATAAAAAATATCGTTCTTTTGACCCGTAAATGACATATGATTTATACTTTCGACGATACCTTGGAGCATATGGAAGCCTTCCTTACTCAACTTGATGGATATTTACCATTGCTTGGTGATTATTCTCAGACGGCGCTTGAAAAGTTTTCTAGAAAAATGAAACTTTAGACCAAATATTTGCTACAGATAGCTTCAGATTGCCCCATATAGCTTCAGGTCGTAGCTATTAGGACAACAATCTGTGACGATTGTGATGGTCTGGTTTTATCGGACGGACCTTGTGACGATATGTAACATTCTTAATTTGTTTATTAGTAGGTATGGTTTCTTCACATAGATTAGTTATCAAAGATGCGGCACGACAGCTGATAGGAAGGATTATCAGCGCTTTGTTTGGGTTTTTGACGATCAAGATTATTACTCCGTATCTAGGACCTCTCCAATACGGAGATTATTCTACGATATTAAAATATTTTGCTATCTGGACCGCATTGGCTGATTTATGACTGTATGTTTTGGCAGTAAAACGTTTATGAGCTATCAAAGAACAAGAAAAAGATCCTAATCATACACAGCTTAAATCTGAATATGGAAGATTTGTCGGTACGAGATTGATTATTATGTCTTTGGTGTACGTTGTTGCTATCATCGTTGCGTATTTGCTTCCTGCGTATACGTCCAATCCATATCTGGTTCGATGATTGCCGTTTTGACTTATTTTTTCTGCGAGTTTCATGTATGCGGGTATCCAACAATTGCCTTTGCAGATTTTCTGGAGGATGGACAAGCTTAGCCGATCGTTGATCGTCGCTAGACTTTCTCAGATAGCCATATTGGTACCTGTCGTTTTCTTCATCTTCAAAGATATGACTTTTGATGGTAGTACGGTTTCGTTGATTGCCTTTTCTTGTATCATGTTTTCTGTCGTAGCTAGTTCTATCTGACAGAATATCCAAATTCATCTGAGTGCCAATAGATTGCTCAAACTCAAAATTATTTTCGATCGAAAATTTACCAAAGATATCATCAGGCGTAATTGGCAGTATGGAGTGTCATATTATCTCAGCAGTTTCCATACTTTGTTGGTTCTCTTGTTTCTATGATGGTTCTTCCCTACATCAAGCGGGCATAGCTATGCGGGAATCCGGGCTTTGGCATTGTCATTGATAGAGATTCTGTTAATCATTCCTTCTTCATTATGAAATTCATTGCTTCACAAAATATCTAGTTATTCTTTGTTGAACAAACGCAAGAGTATTGGAAATCTTTTGTTGTTGATCTTCTGGATAGGAGGCATTTTGGCTATCAATTTCCGGCTTTTTGCTGATAAAGTTATTCTCTTGGTTTCTGACAAATCTTTTATCGGAAGCTTTGCTTCTTTGAGCTCTCGATGATCCAATCAAGTACTTTCGTTTCTCGGTATCATGCTTGTAGCGAGTTTCATCAAACAAGTGTACAACTATCTTTTTGTTTCTGTAGATAAACAAAACATATTACTTCCTATCAACCTCATTGGTATCTGTATCGGAGTCCCTTTGTGAATATGGATGATTCCTCAATATGGATTGCTTGGAGGTGTGATCACTCAATTGACGATAGAGTTGATGTTTATGATATGAGCTATTATTGTAGGAAAAAGAAAGCATATCCATCCTGTTTTTTCTTGGAATATCCGATGGAAAATTTTGATGATCCTTGCTTCTATGAGTGCGATATGATATACGATAACACACATTTGGACACTCTCTATGCTTCGATTCTTTATCGTAGCTGTTCCTTTGAATCTTATTGTTGTGTATCTCTCACTTCCGCTTATCAAAAAAATCGCTAAGTGATTGACGATAGAAGACGCTCTTCATCCTGAACTCTAATCAGACTTTACTCTGTTTTCACCCCACATATGCTCAAGACATTGGCCATAGAAACAAGTTGTGATGATACGTCCGTAGGGATAGTCAGTTTTGATGAACACACATTTTCCGTGGATTCGTTGTTGGCATATTCTCAGATCCAAGATCATCAGCAATACTGAGGTGTTGTGCCCGAAATCGCTTCTAGACTTCATTCGGAAAAAATTATCGAAGTCATCAAAAATATTGGTTTTGATACAATAAAAGATGTGGATTTTATTAGTGTGACTGTTCATCCATGACTTCCTGGTTCGCTTGTGGTCGGCAAAGCCGTAGCTTCCTTGCTTGCAAGCTATTTCACTAAACCGCTGGTCCATGTAAACCATATTTACGGACACTTATTTTCTTTGTTGCTCGATAGAAAAGCATCTGATATACAATTCCCGCTTGTCGTGTTAACTGCGAGTGGTGGTCACAATGATATTTACGTCGTAAATTCAACTAACAGTGAACAACTAACAACTAACAGTGATGGTATTTCTTTTCATGAATTTGGATGATATAAAATTGCTAAGGTAGGATATACGTTGGATGATGCAGCAGGCGAATGTTTCGATAAAGTCGCCAGAATGCTCTGAGGACCATATCCTGGAGGACAATGGATTTCTGAAAAAGCTTCGCTTAGTCATAAAGCCCATAAGGTCAATAAAGTCGAAGGTCAGGAAAAAGAAGCTGACTTTACGGACTTTGAGACTTTGGACTTGAAGGACTTTCATTTCAAGCGTATTTTCCTTTCCAAGGATGGATTTGAATTTAGTTTTTCGTGAATGAAAAGTCAGGTCTCATTTCTTCTGAAGAAATTGGTAGAAGGTGGAAAGTGAAAGGTAGAAGGCGGTAAAATAGAACTTCCTGAAGAACTTGTTTGTGATATTGCGTATGAATTTCAGGAAGCTGTCGTTGAAGTTATGGTCAAAAAATTAGTCAGAGCAGGAATTGCTTTCGACGCGAAGACCTTGGGATTGGCTGGAGGCGTGTCCTGTAATGATAGATTACGAGAATATTTACAGTCCTATGCGAAAGAAAAAATGCCCGAAGCGATTGTTTTGAGGCCTACGAAAAAAATCTATTCCACCGATAATGCGGCGATGATAGGATTGGCATGAATACTGGAATTTAGTGAAGAGTGAAGAGTGAAAAATGAATAGTGATGGTATCGTTTTTATTTTTTGTAGGGGCGGATAGTATCCGCCTTTTTTCTTTTGTAAAAAAAAGAGGCCAGAAAACCAGCCTCTTTTTTCTTAATTGTCTTCGGTGTCCCAATTTTTGGGAAGATACACGATTTCGATATTCCATTATTTCCCGTTTGGTCTTTTGAAAAATTTGTTCATAACTTTTTTGTTTTTGGTTTATAATTTATTTTTCTGTTTCTTTTTATCCATTCAAATACTGTGTCGCTAACATAGCGGCTTTCGGTATTTATGAAGCGGATATTGTCTTCTTTTTTAGGGCCTGTTCCTGTGCAGGAGATTCCATTGCTGTTTGCAGTGATAGTGATTTGACTCTGTTTTGTGCTGAGTGATATTATTACATTTTTATCTTTATCAGCACTAATTAGACACTTTTCTACCTGGTATTTACTTTCATTAGCAATTTTTAGCATATACTCCAATGCTTTCATAAAAGAAGATTGATTTACTTTTTTTTTGTTTATCAGATCAAAAGATCTTTGAATTTCTTTGAAATAGATGTTCATAGCTTTTTGTTTTAGTTATTATTATGTGAGTTTTTTATTTGACTTGATAAAATAATTTTATGCACTCGTCAAGATCTCTTATGAGATCTATTTTAAGCGCTTCTTCTGATGTCTTTCGTGTAAAGCTTTTATGTTCTTTGAGATTTATTTTCACTTTAGGTTTGGTAGTGAATTTTTTGGAAAACATATGATATATGAAATCATATTCAGGATATCTCACGAAGAGTTTGTCGAAATATTCTGCATCACTGAGATCGATTTGTGTCTCTTCTTCTCCCTCTCTTTTCATTGCTTTCTGAATTGTCTCTCCTACATCTACTTTTCCTGCAGGTACTCCATAGGTGTTCCCTTCTGGTTTATGATCTTGTCTGAGCAACAATAATATCTCGTTTTTGTATTCTACGAAACAGCTCACTACTTCGAATTTTGGGCTAAAATTTTCTGGTTTTTCTTTATATAACATTTTGCATTACGAAAAAAGATAAATATGAAAAATATTTTTTTGTTTTTTTGATATGTATATATATTTCTATTTCTGAATATTTTTGACGGTAATATCAAACACCAAGGTCTTTCCTGCTAATTCATGATTAGCATCGAAGATGATGTCATTTTTCTCTACTTTGTGGACTTTGAATACTTGTCCATTTTGTGACATAACCTGCATGCCTACTTCGTATTGATTAGCTTCAGGGATGTCATCTTTTTTGACGGTCAACAATTTTGTCTCGTCTCGTTCTCCGTAAGCATCCTTAGGTTCTATCGTTACGGTTTTGGTTTCTCCGACTTTCATTCAGATTACTCCTTGATCGAAGCCTGCAATCATTTGTCCTGCTCCTGCCGTGAAGGTCAATCCTTCTTCGTAGTTTCTGCCGGACATATATTTTCCGCTTTCTTTGGCTATTTTTTCTATGCTCGTATCAAATACGGTTCCATCCTGTAGTTTTCCTACATAATCTACGGTGACGGTATTGCCTGTTTCCACCATTGTGTCTTTTGCACATCCCATGAGTCCTAAGCTGATTAATGATAAAATAGATAGTGTGATGAGTTTTTTACTGAAATTAGTACGAAATATCATGATCCTTGTAGTAAAGGATAAAAGTGACCCTACTGTATGTATTTTTCTCTTATTTTCAAATGATATTTAGTCTTGCATTTTTTTTTGCAAATGCACTGAAAATAACTATAAGATATGCATACGCCATGATTGGCTCCGTTTTCTGTATTTTTTTTGGTTTAGTAGTGTTGGATTTAGCACCTTACATACTTGCATGAGATCATTGTTCTCCAAGACTGTTTCTAAGTTCGTGTTGATGATTGTATCACTCTGACTTATCTTCTTCATAGGAAAAATAAGCGCAAGCATTCCCAATGATTATATAGCCAACTATGAAATACAGGAAGATTATAACAAAATCCTTTCGCTTTTTGTAGAAATCGATGCCGCATCCAAGATAGGAAACCAAGTACCTCAAAATAAATTTTCTGAACTCAATGCGAGTTTTCAAGTAGTTTTCCCAAAATTTCCTCAGGATTACGCGTTCAAGGTAACCTACCAGCAATGTCTGGATGTCACCCAATGATTAATCACCTATACTAGCACTGATTATCAAGCCAAACTTGCTTCATTTATGACGAACTGTTACAAACCATTTGGCGATATCGTCAAAAAAGTTAATTCCAAATACACAGTCATCGCCAATGCAAAAATATCTCCTCAATGAGGACCAGCTCCTTTGACGGTTACTTTTGATGCAAGAGCGAGTATCGATCCCTCCAATGACACTATCCCAAGCAGAAATTATTATCGGTATTATAGAGATACGGATGGTAATGATACGACTATCGGTGTAGGACCTGTCGTCAATACGACGTTCGATGTCCCAGGAAATTATCAAGTACATTTGACGGTCAGAAGTTCCAACCAAGCTACCAATGGAATCTTCGATGGAGAAAAAACTATTTCTATTGATGTCACTCCAAAGACTGCGAATATCGTCGTCTATGCAAATGGACAAAAACTCACAAAAAATGATAAAATCAAAATAGGCATCCAAGAGGCTGAGAAAGGTGTGATTTTTGATGGTTCTGCAACTTTGCCTATGGGAGGAAGACAGATTATTTCTCACAATCGAACGATAACCTCCAAGGATGGTTTCTCGTATTCCAAAGATGGTGATGGTAAGCCTAGTGTCATGAGATTAGTATTGCCTGGACAGGGGGAATATAAACTTGATTTAACCACTGTGGATAATGAAACCAATACAATAACGGAAACATTCTATGTTCTTGTTTCTGATCCTGTCGCTATCATCAAACAACAACCTGAACAGGGAAACACTTCAATGACTTTTGTATTTGATTCTAGTCCTTCCTATTCTATTGTTTCCAGTCTGAAATTATTTACTCGAGAAATTTTCGATGAGAACGGCGATAGAATAGAGACATTTCAAGGTAAATCTATCAAACAGGAATTCAAAAAACCATGAGTATATACCGTTAAATTGACGGTAGAAGATGAACTCTGACAGACCAATATAGATTCTATTTCCGTTTATGCGGAATCTACTGATCCTATTCCACAATTTACCATCACGCCGAGCGATGCATGGAAAAATCCTTCAGAATTCAATCTTGATGCTTCTGTAAGCTCTGATATTGATATGATAAACGGTTATGACGCACTTGTATACGAACGATCATTTTCTGATCCCAATACTGCGAAAATTGTCGACACAGAAGATAATAATACAAAGATCAAAGTCCAATTTAATGCTGTAGGTACACATACCATCAAACTTACGGTGAGGGATGACTACGGCAAGATCGCTGATGTCCAAAAAGATGTAGAGATAAAATCCATTCTTAGACCTGAAATATTTGTTGTTCCTCTTGCTACGCCATGGGGCAATCCTATGAATTTTGTCGTGAAATCCAATCAACCTATTGTCAATTATCAATGGGATTTTGCTGACAAAGATACGAGAACCGTTCAAAGCGATAGAATAGCGCATACCTATACAAAAGCTGGTGTTTACAAAGTTGTCCTCAAGGTTGCTGGTTCTGATGGTATGGAAAACGAAGTGAGCAAAAATGTGTTTGTAGGAGAAAAGACCTATCCGGTAGCTGCATTTACGGTCATCGATCACGTGTCAAATATCCAGACACAAAACGATGAATGTCCGAATACAGAATCAGGAAGTGGTATGGTCCCTGCATATAGAATGGATAGATATGCAGAATTCACGGTCGATCCTTCATTATCGGTAAATACCAAAGGAGAAAAAATCTGAATGCAATTTTTCTTCCAACCTCAGAATGGGGAGATTTTCAAACAACCTATGTTCAAATATAGATTCAACGAGTTGGGATGTACGTATATCGATCTCACGGCAGAGGATACAACCATTTCCAAAAGCGATACCACTAGAATCGCTTTCAAAATCGTTAATGCGCTGCCAAAGCTTGATAATGTGGTTCTCTTCTTCCCTCAATATGGAAACGAGATTGGTGTATGATTTTCTGAAAATAATGCCAAAGATATTTTCAATGATACGTTTGATCCTTTGATCGTAAAAGTCAGTGCTACCAATGCGATTGATCCAGATGGTTTCATTTCGTATTTCAAACGGTATTATTACTACAAAGATGATCCAAGCAGAGCATTGGAAACCAAAATCACTCCAGGAAATATCCCGTATGCATTCTTTTCGCTTCCGAGAGTCCCTGGTGAATTCATGTTTGGTGTGACTATGTATGACAATGATGAAGGCACCCAAGACAATCAAGATATTATAGGAAACGGACCATTGGTCTTCTTTCCGCCTGATGTCAGTAGACCTGATATTCCGTTAGTTACGTTGAAGTCCGATGTAGCAAGTGTTGAAATCGGTGATGAAGTGACGTTTGATGTTGTGTCCAAGATTATTTCTGATAGACCTGATTTTATTAGAGAGAGGACTATCCAATATGATTTTGATGGTAATGGAACATGGGATCTCACTACCAAATCTGATCGTGTTACCCATATTTATACTGATCCTAATGAGTTTTGATATAGACCGAGAGCTGCTGTGTTATATAGATGATATAAGGGTATCGGCGTCTGAGGAAATATCGTTGTCAAGAGCTGACTCAAACCTATGCTCTTGTCTGATACGTTTGAGAAGCTCGCTATTTTTAGGGATGTTAGTCTTGGTGAAGTTGCCGATAAAACGATTTGTTTCAGTATGACTGAATGCAAAAAAGATCCATGATATGTGATAACTACAGGTGATGCCTTTACGTTCATCTATCCTGATTATGGCAAATATTTCATCTCTATGGATGTTACCGACAAATATGCCAATATATCTGATAAGAGATGGACGCTTACGATAACGACTGGAGCTCATAATGCAGGAGATTTTCACATCCTTTCTATTCCTGAAGTATCCATCGCTAATGGTACGATCGATTTCTTTGTCGGAAAAAATCTAGATAATAGCATCCTTTTTTATATCAGGTATGATGATTCCAAAGGAATCTGTTATGTCGATACGGATATAGCGTTTGATTCTAATGGTGATACGACCAAAGAGAATGACAAAGACTTTCTATGTAACGAACTCTATCTGAAAAAATACGAACCGAAATACGAATCTGTTATAGGAAGGATTTATTATACCAAATCTGATACTACTCAAGTTTCCAAAGACTTCACGGTTTCATTCCTTGATTTTGAAGCTAGTCTTGATGCAGAAATGAAACTTGTATATATGGCTATCAATGATTTTATCAATACGCTTCAGGATGTCTGAGGCACTGGCGATATGGCTGCTTTCAGGACATTGATGGTAGGGCTCAGAGATGGTCTGATTGATCAAGTAAATACAAAATCCAATATCGTTTCTGTCAAAGATTTTTATGAAACTCATCAGGTTACCTTAGATGAAGAACAAACAGTCATGCTTGAAAATATTTTTACACAACTGACAGATAAAGCTGTAGCTGCTGCTGGAGGAGGTAATGCATATGAATTAGCAAAAGCTGAAATCCTTTCTATACTTCCTTCCAATCTTGCAGTCGATGTGGAATGACTCTTCAAAGAATTTGAATCTGTTGTCTCTGATGTGACTGAAGAAAATGCTTCTCAGCAAGACAAGAGGAAAACAGTCCTTCAAGATATCATCAATCTTATCAAAAAAAATCTCGCTGCTGAATGAACTGAAGTACAGGCAAATCAAGTCGATCCTTTGGATATGACAACTATCATCATGCCGAATATATGTAAGATACTTGCCTTCTATATCATAGCGAGCGATGCATGTCCTGATAATGAGATCAAAGTCGTAGAAGGTGCAGAAAATATTCAAGCTGACAATTGAGGATGATGAAATAGTTGGTTGAAAGTAGTTTTGATTGTTGTCTGAATACTTATCGGTATCTTTGTTCTCCTTGTGATTGTGTTTGCTATCAGAGCAAAGATGAATCAACAGGAAGAGACTTGAGAAATACCTTCAGCTGAACCTACACCTTAATATCCAATCTTTGACTTTTGATTGATACATAAAAAATATCATTACTCGTTTTTTGTTACTAAAAAAATCGCCTTATCAGCGATTTTTTTTAATGATTCCTTATTGTTAGATGTATAGTACATAGGGTGTGTAGATATCCTATTATTTTTCTTCATCATCATCTTCTTCTTCAACTTCATTGAAATACTGGATATCAATGCCAGCTTCCTTGAAGATTTCTTCCGATTCTTTTCCTGATTGGTATCTCTTTTCACAGATTACTTTTTTTATTCCGCAACTAATGATAAGCATAGTACATGTTTTGCATGGAGTTGTTTTACAATATATTGTTGCTCAATCTACAGATACTCCGTTCTTCGCTGCTTGACAGATAGCATTCTGTTCTGCATGAACCGTTCTAACACAATGATTGGTCACTCTTCCATCTTCATGGGTCATCTGTTTGAATTGATGTCCTATATCGTCGCAATGAGGTAATCCCGGAGGCGAACCTACGTATCATGTACAGATAATCTGTTTGTTTTTTGCTATTACACATCCATTTCTTCCATTGCTACATGTTGCTCTTTTGGCAACTGTTCTGCTTACTTCCATGAAATATTCATCCCATGTGGGACGTATATGTTGTTTTTCCATATGTTCCTTATAAAGTAAATATTATTCTTTGGCTGATTTCATGACGGTCTCTATGATCTGCAATGCTGCATCAAAATCCATATCCATCTGTCTGAAAATCACTCATGCTTGAGCAAACATACTTTCAGCTTTGGGGTTTTGATCGCGGTACATCTTAAGATATACGACTTCTTTGATTCCTGAAGATGTAATCAGTTTGGCACATTCATTACAAGGAAAATGCAAACAATACATGGTTGTTCATTCTAGATTTTGTTGGTGGTTTTGTACGATAGCATTTGCTTCTGCATGAGTGGCCAAACAATGACCTGATCCTTTTTGATTTCGTTCTACCCCTGCTTTGTCCTTGTTGCAATATCATTGTTCATGACAGCTTGTTATTCCTATCGGATTCCCGTTGTAGCCTGAAGCTATGATTCTCTTGTTCTTTGTTATCACTGCTCCTGATTTGAATTTTGTACAGCTTGCGCGTGTAGCTGCGATGATGGCTGAGAGCATGAAATATTCGTCCCGATTTGGGCGATACATCTGATGTTCGGTCATATTTTCGAAGATAATCAGATAAAATCGTAATACATTCTTTTACTTATAATCTTTGTAATGTCAACTACTAATTAAGGAGTTCTTTGATTAGTTGTATCGCTTTTTTCTGATCCATGAAATACGGAGAAGTGGCTATGGTTATGAGGCAGACGTTGTCTACAAGTTCCCTTATTATTTCAAAATCAGATTCCATCTCCTTGTCAGTTTTTCCTTCCCAAAAATCTACATCGATATCGAGAATATAATTATAATTTTGAAAATCTAGTTTTTCCATAGTATGGAGTGTATGTTCACTTCTGATTTGGATAACTTCGTTTATGATATTATTATTGATTGCGGCGGAAATGAAATTACCGACGTTGGTTTTTGTATGCACAAAGTCTTTCATTCATTCTAAATTCTGAATTTTGAATTCTACATTGTTTGATTTCGTGTCTGCGTGTTGATCGATATGAAGTAAGATAAATGGTTTAAATCCTCCATCCGCATCGGCGGATTCCTCCTCCTTTGACATAAAAGAGGACATTAGTTTTTTAATATGTCGGTATCGGAAAAATAATGCGTGATTATGATTGTCTAAAATATAGGTAGGTATTCATTTATACTCTGTTTGTATAAAGTGTTTTAATCATGTACAGCTTATGAGTTTATTATCGATAACTTCTTCAAATGCTATTTCTGATCCTTCTTCCAGATTGTCTAGATTTCCTTGGATAAGATTTGGAACGAATATTTTTCCCATTGATCAAAGAGCGATTCTTTCATTATATGAAAACTCATTATTTCAAACTGGTTCTACTATGTAGGTTCAACTTACATACATGATTATATTACTATTGATAAAAGCCCTTCGGGCGATAAAATGATAAATTGATAAAATTTATCGCGAAGCTTTTATCTTTTTATCGCGACCCCGATTTATCGGGAGAGTTTTTATCAATTGTTTTCCAGTAATCAGTAGAGGAGTAGGTTCTCCATCTTTATATTCGTTTTCATCAATCTCTTGGTTGCTAATCGTCTTTGTCCTTTTTGTTCCATATCATTATTGATGCAGTAAGCAATCCGTCCGTCGATGAATGCTTCAAAAATTCCGTATTTGTATATTCTTTGTAAGGCTTCTTGGGCTCTGAACTTGTTTTTTCCTGTAGAAAGATTGTGGATGAGGTCGATCAATGTCTTTTCCAATCCTTCATCTTCCTTGATAAGATCGTACATGCGTTGAGCTATTCCTGGCTTTCCCATAGCCATGTTGCAGATGAGCTGCCTCAATTCCTCATTGGAAAACATCTTGTTGTCTTGTGTCCGTTCCAGCAATTCTTTGTTGCTCAATTCATTGAACTTGATAGTCAATGCTCTCGAAAGGATGGTCTCCAAAAGCTGGAGATGGTTCGAGGTTGTCGCTATGATAAGTCTCTTGGGAAGCGGTTCTTCGCAGGTCTTCAAAAAAGCATTTGCTGCTTCGTTGGTCATCCTTTCTATATTTTCTATGAAGACGATTTTGTATTTTCCGATAGCGGATTGTTGAATTCGCGCATTGATTTCTCTGACTCCCAGGTCTTCGTAATTGTACTCTTTGACTAATGTTTTGGCTACTTCTGATGTCTGTTTCAGCTCTATCTTCAGGTTGTGCCTTTTTTCCAGTTGCTCTGAGAAATCTTTGATATGCAAGACGTCTGTCACGAAATATTTTCCCATTTTTTCTTTTAATATCTCAGTTATCACTTGAGTTTTTCCTATGTGTTGTGGTCATGAAACAATGATAAAATGAGGAGCTTTTGGGTCTCCTGCAAATACCATATCGATGTATTTTCTGAGTGTCTGGATGTTTTCGGTGTTTCCTACGATCATCATCGTTCGTGAAGTAAAATTATGGTGTAAGCATAAAAAAATACTTGATAAAAACAACTATTTTATTTTTTCAAGACGCTGCGCTGTGCCTTACTTTTGTCGCCGGATAAAAGTAAGCAAAAAACGCCTTTTTCTTGAGTAATCATCTTTCACCAGTAGGGCAATATTATTTTTTGATATTCCTATCATATTTTGAGAGCGGCCTATCCAGTCGGTAGGCCTCATTGCTCGACCTACTTTTCGTACTGATTTGGTACTGGCTTACGTATTTTAATGTTGTAAAATTTCTTGTATTTTCTATTGTGCTGATATGAAAACAAAATCATTTTGATAGGGATTTGGTGAGTGTCTGTAAGGACTTGCTTGGTAAATTTCTCGTGGTCAAAAATAAGAGATACCTCTGATGAATGGAAATATACGTACTGGATATTTTATATTTAGATTTGATTTTCTTTTGCTAAATCGTAAATTTATTTATGAAAACATAAACACCTAAACACATGGAAAATAAAAATAAAAAGAAAAAGAAAATCATATTGGTATTGGTTGTAGATGATGAAAGCGTGAATCGATTGCTTTTGTCTGAATATCTAAAAAATAGTTGTGTTGTTATTGAGGCTACAAATGGCCAAGAAGCAGTCAATCTATGTCTTAGTATGCATTCTATTGATATTGTTCTGATGGATATTCGTATGCCGATTATGTCTGGCGATGAAGCGGCTAGGCGCATTAAGGAGAAGCGACCTAGTTTGCCGATTATTGCAATAACGGCTTATTATGGTTATTATGATACTGTCTTTGATTGTATTTTACACAAACCAATAACCTATGAACAATTAAAATGTGTTTTCCAAATAATCTAACTCCTGCCTTTGTTTATTAGTCAGGAGTTTTTTGTTCTCTAAAAATTTTCTTTAAAGAATTTTTTTATTTTATCATCTCCATCGCTTCCACTCCATCATCATATATCATTGATTATGCTTATTATGATTTCTATTTTTTTTATACATTCTTCTATATCTTTTGGCTCTTCTTTGATCGTTCCTTTGTTTGCAGCAAGTTTTATATTTTCCACGGTTTCTCTTAATGTTTTTATAAGTTTTTCTCTTTCTGTCGCTGTACTCATGTCTAAGGGAGTGAATCATGGATCGTTGTTTGTGCTTTTTATATCCAGATATTTAAATATCTTGGTATATATGTTTACTGCTTTTTTCTCTCTTCCTCAGATATTTTCACGCAAATATTTTCATAGTCCTGCTGTTTCTATGTCGTTGATAGCTGCTTGTTCTTCTGTACTAAAAGATAGATGTGTGGAACTGTATTTTTTGTAATCTTTTTCTCCGTTTTCTATTTTTTTGTATTCTTGTATTTTTTTCATCAATTTCTCTGCATCTGTAGTAAATGCTTCATTATTTTTTTGGTTTTTTTTACTGAGATCTTTTAGTGTGTTTATGAGATCTTTTTCATTTTTTGCTGAAAGTTTGTATTCTTGTATATTTTTTTCGTATGTATTGTAAATTTTTTGGTGATTTTCTTCTAGTGTCTGATTTGTAGTATATGTTTTTTCTCTTTCTGTCTTTGATGCATTGGTTTCTTTTTTTTCTGTATATGTTGCGTTTTCAAAATCATTGGCAATTTGTATATATGCCCTATCTCCTTCATATGTTACTCTGACTATAGAATAATCCACCACAAATTCCTCTTTTTCGTAAAAATATTCACCGTTTTCCATTTTTGGGTAATTAGTTATCCTATTAGATTTCATAATGATTTCGATTCAATTTTTTATTGGTTTCAGAAAAAAGAAAGGCTGTCCGCTTTCGCGATCAACTCCTGCCTGTACTCGGCTGTTTTCTGTATCAATCACTTTCTTTATTTGGAGAGAAAGTGCACCTCATCATAGGGTTCGTCCTTGTTCAGTGATCTGTATGGTCGATCATATTGGATATTCTCCTGTATTCACTTCGTCTTTGTATGTGATCAGATATTGTTGTAAAGCTTTGATATCGTTTTTTGTGAGTTCGTTCATATATTTTTCTAATTCTATTGTTGTTCATGTATTGATGATATTTTTTATTGTTACAACGAATTTTTCTGGGTCAAATTCTCCTCTTTCAAGATTTTGATCTTGATTCATAATAGTGTCTGTTGTTTCTGGCAACACAAAATCTTTTTTGCTGATACGATAAACATCAGCTATTTCTTTGCTTTTTGTGTCTATTATCTTTGTGATTTTGTTGGTTTCTGGCGACAGCGCTGCATTCTCATTTGCTTGTGTTGTCTCTGCAGCTAATCAGAGTACAGTGGCAAGAATATATTTTGTTTTCATGTGATGTATGGGAGTAATAAAAATATTATCTTATTATACTTATATTATAGTTTATGTCAAGTCTTTTTTAGATATATCAAAATCTATAGAATTGTATTCTCTTGTGTCTTTCTGTATGTGAAATGTGTGAGTATTTACTTACTATCTTCTGAAAGTGTATTGTTTTTTTCTGATTCTTGAATATTTTCAGCATTAAGAGGTTTCATCAGTGGAAAGAATACTACATCTCTGAGATTATCTTGTTCCGTAAGAATAGCTAATAATCTTTCTATTCCCATGCCGAATCCTGATTGTGGTGGCATACCATATTCCATTGCGGTAACGAAATCATCATCACTTGCCGTAGCTTCTTCATCTCATTTTGCTGCTGCTTCTGCCTGTTTGTCGAAGTTCTCTTGTTGCAAGAGTGGATCTACGAGCTCAGAATACGCTTTGCATATTTCTCGACCATTGACCAACAACTGGAACTGTTCTACGATATTTGTATCTTTGTCCGATACTCTTGCTAAAGGCTGCATGATGACTGGATAATTGTAGATGAATGCTGGCCCGATGATTTTTGGTCTCAAGACTTTTTTGTACAAGTAATCAATCAATGTCGTCGTTCCCATATGGTCCATTTTTTCGAATTCGATTCCTTTTGCTCTAATAGCTGTTCTTAATTTTTCTGCATCATCCATTCCATAGGTGGTGATATCTATTCCGCTAGCTTCCTGGATACCCTTGGTGAAGTCTATTCTTTTCCATGGAGTTGTAAAATCTACTTCTTTGATATTTCCTTCTTTGTCTTTTACGTTTAGTGTTTTGGACAATCATAATTTCTCAAAAAGATAATCAAACATCTTCTCGGTAAATTTCATATTGTCTTCGTAATTCCAATAGACTGCGTAATGTTCTGTTTGTGTGAATTCCTGGAGATGACTAGGATCTGATCCCTCATTCCTGAAATCTTGACCAATCTCAAATACTTTTTCATATCTTCCGACCGTCGCTTTTTTCAATCCTGTCTCAAACGCTATTCTCAAAAACACATCGGTATCGTAATCGTTGTGGTGCGTGATAAATGGTTTTGCTGCTGCTCCAGAAGCGCTATTTCCTAAGATATTTGTCTGTATTTCTACGAATCCTTCTTGCGTATAAAATTCTCTGAGCGATTGATACAATTTTGACTTCAACAAAAATCTTTTGTAGGTTTCTGGATTCATCGTGAGATCGAGATATCTTTTTCTATACAACTCTTCTTGGTCGCTGAGTCCATGGAATTTTTCTGGTAATGGTCTGACGGCTTTCGCCAAGAATGTAAATTCTGATACGAATATCGTGAGTTCTCCTTTGTGTGTCTTAAACACTTCTCCGTGTACACCTATGAAATCACCAACATCCACCATTTTTTCCATAAATTTATATGCGGACATTCCCTCTTCGCTACCATCGTTTAGCTTGTCTACTGCTCATTCATTCGTAATTAGTTTACAATTTTCTCTGTGGAACATTAATTGTATCTGATCTGTACTATCGAGTAATTTTGCAAATGCTAATTTACCATGTGAACGATACAGCATCACTCTTCCTGCGGTTTTTATTTGAATTTCAGGGTTGGGAATGATGTCGTTGATGTCACGATGTTCCTTGGTTTCGTAGGTTTTTATGATATCGGAAATCAGATCTTTTTTGTCAAAAGATTGTGCGTAGGGAATCACCCCCATTCCTTTCATTTTTTTCGCTTTCGCGATACGTGTTTCACGTTCTCCGACGTGATTTGTATGTATGACTTCCGTCATGATAAAATCATAAATTGATAAAAGCTCACTTTGTTCGCGATAAAAAGATAAACGTTCCGCGATAAAATAATTAAAATAATCGAATAGTACTTTAAGCTTTCTGCTTTCTGCTTCAAGCTGAATGTTTATTTTGTGTAAAAGTTCTTGGTGTTGAAAGTGGTTTGCAGACTGATTTGGAAGTTGTCGATGTTTTGCATTCCCAATCTTTTTCGTCGAATAGATCCATAGAGTTTGCTGGTGAGATATATCGTGAAGTAGGGATTGATTTGCGATTCTGGTTGTGCTAAGGCATATTTGGGATTCTTGTTTGGTGAGATGATGAGGTTTCGGTCGCTGATAGTGATGTTTTTCTGGAAAAGATTGACCCGACCGTCGTTTTCATCCAGAGGCATCTTATATCATGAATAGAGATTGCTTATTCCGCTTCCATTGCATATGAAACCTTGTGCGTAATCACAGGTTCGTGTATCGATTTTTCCGTCATATACTCCTGAAGAGGTTTCTACGTCAAATGTATGGTTGTTTCCTGCGTCAAATCATTTGAGCTTCAATATTTGCAAGGTGTATCGTTGTTCGCTGTCTCCACTGCTTACACCATCGTTATTGAAGTCTCCTGTCTCTACAAGCGCTCTTCTGATGAAGATCCTCGAGTCTCCATTTTGAGAACTAAGATATAATTCTTGTACATCTGTAGTATCTTGTATAGCGGTAGGTCATTTCATCACGTTTTCATCATCATCATCATTTCGTGCTCCTGGAACCGTATCTACATCGTTTTTTACGTCCCGGAATTGCCGATAGTATTGACCAAAAGATTGTTTTCCTGTGCTTAGGCATCCAGATCCGTCTTGCACCTCTAGATTTTCTATGATTGTCTGTCGAGGAGTAGAGGGGCCTGAACTTGCTGTAGAACTGCAGAAATAGATGCTGCGTTCCGGTAGATTTTCACCGTCTATGTTGTTCCGATTTCCATATCCGCTAGGCAAATCGCAGTATCCATTTTCTCCTACATCTCGTGTAAAGGTTTCGTTGTATGTATCACATCCAACGTTTTTTCTGTTGAAATATTCTTCGTAGTCGATGGTATAATCTTTTAATAGCAAGTTGATTTTTTCGATCGCAAAATAGGTATCCTGAGTCACATTTGTTCTTGCTTGAATATTATATTTGAGTCTGATCATTTTTGTATAGATATTTATCATAACGGCTAATATCAAAAAAAAGCTTGTCATAGCTATAATTACTTCGAGGAGTGTGAATCACTTTTTTTTATTCATTGATAAATGCTTTGCGATAAAAAGATAAACACTTTGCGATAAATATTCACTAGCGTTATCGATACTTTATAATTTAGCTATTTCGCTTTCGCTTTCAACGAAAAAGGGCGGATATTATCCGCCCCTACTTATTTTTTTGTTCTAAGGTCTATATATTATCTTATGCTGATGGTATATCTGTACCGATCCAAGAACGCATTATAGAAATCCATGAAGTCTTGATATTCTCTGTCATTATCGTCATCAAGTACTTTTTCCATTTCGTCATAGATGTCGTCAGCCATAGATTGTCGTCTTGAACTGTCTTCTAAGTCAGGATATTTGTCTGCTAATCTATTGATAGCATCAGGTCGTGCTTCATAGATAGCTCCCAATGTTCTGAGTTCGCTATCCGTAAATCCGTCCACTTTACTATCGTTGCTTACGGTTCCTACCGTGAATATTTTGTATCCTTCTATATCTTCATCGTTTTCATCGTATACAACTACTTTGTATGAATAATTGTTTTTTTTGAATTGGATGAGGTTGCTGAATATTTTTGTTCCGTTGTTTGAAGAGGTGAATGTATATCCGTTGTCTTCATAATTACTGTCCATTTCATAGTATGTTGAAGAAGTGGTCTTGGTCCATGTATATGCGCCTGAAGCTTTGTAATATACTTCGAATTGCACTGTTCCTCTATATGAAGTATCTGTTGTCGTTCCATCTCTTGCTTTGATGGTAAGATCTACTTCTTGCAATGTTGTAGGAGTGCTGTCATCAGTAGTCAGATAGAAATTGTCTGTATTGCCGTTAGTGGTGCTTCCCCCGATTGTGAAAGTCTTTTCTCCATCTATGGTCTCATCGTTTTCATCGTAGGCATAGATTTTGTATTGATAATCCTGTTTTTTGAATTTGATGAAATATACCTCTTCCCGATCTCCATTGTCTGATGATTTAAATGTATATCCGTTGTTTTGATAATTACTGCTCATTTCATAATACGTGGATGAAGTGGTCTTGGTCCGTGTGGAAGAGCTAGAAGCTTTGTAGTATACTTCGAATTGCACGGTTCCTCTGTATGACGTATCTTTTGTCGTTCCATCTCTTGCGGTGATATTCAGATTCACTCGATCATTTGTTGCTGGAGTTGTGTCATATGTGGTGAGATAGAAGCTATCTGTGTTGCCATTTGTATTACTATCATCGTCTTCGTCGTAGCCATTACCAAAATCAAATACCCTGTATCCTTCGTCGATTGAGCTATCATTATAATCATATACAACTAATCTGTAATCTTCATTGTCATCCAGGAATCTTACAAGATTATTAAAGCTATGTTTTCCATCGTCGGATGTGGTGAAGGTGTATGTTGTTATATCAAATTCATAATCTGATGAACTTGCAACGTCTCGCTCATTGTTTGTATCATCCCACACTTCCACTTTGAATTTTACTTTACTATTGTAGTCTTCTACAATATCTTCATCATTGTCCCGTGCTTCTACGGTAACATCTATCCGTTCGTCCTCATCAGGATCGGTAGGATATACGTTGGTGAATGCAAGCTGTTCTGTGTCTCCATATCCGACTCCTTCATAATCTCCTACCTGGAATGTTTCATAATCATCCACATCTTCATTATCATCGGTTACCGTGATTCTATATTCATAACTGTATTTGAAAGTGATATCTGTCTCTGCGTATCCATATTCGAAGTTAGGTGTTTCGTCGTCGATAGCTACTTGAGTAGATGTAGCGTCATATCGTGAGCTTGTAGGAGAAGTCCTATACTCTATAGTTATCTCTGCGTCGTTACCTTCATAGTCAGTAATGGTATCTTTATCACTATCGATGGCTTCGATTTCCAGTATTACTTCATCGTCTTCAGCTGGAGTCTCGTCATCAAGCGAAATAGCAAATCCATCAAGATTTTCATATTCACCATCATCATTGTTGTCGTCATCTATTCGTTCTTCGTTGTCAAAATCATATACCCATTGAGGATATGTTCGTATGCTATTGCTACTTGGTTTTCCATCCCAATCTTCGGGAGCAATATTATCGTATCTTATCCAGATTTTAATTCTTCCTGGTTCGTTTTCATCGTATGAAAATTCGCCGTTGCATAACGGTATGCTTCTCAACACCGAATCTGGTGTCATAAGATCGCATCTGAGATTGGATTCTGATCATCCATCCAAGTCTGTTGTAAGTTCTCGTCTATCCGTTCCTACATTTTCAATATTTACGCATGCATCCACTCCGTTTGCAAATTCCACTGTTTTGCAGTCAGTATTGGCTGCAGAAGCGATGGATAAGAGTCATCAGAATATTCCTATGAATCCTAGGCTGAGTAAAAGTTTCTTCATGGCAATGTAATAAGTGAGTAAAAAATCTTGCTATGTGCTGATTTGTATTCTTTTTGATCAATCTTGTATACTATACTGCATCGCTTTAGAAATAACAAATTTTTGCACTTTGTTTAAAATTTGTTTATCTAAAGTTCCTAGTATACCTTCAACGTTAGAAATTTCTCACTTTGTTTCAAAATTTCTTTGCGTCTCAGTGTACCATATTTTCATCTCTATAGTTTATTATATTCTTTTTATTGATTTTGTCAAATCTTTAATACATTTTTAATACATTTTTATAGCTATGATTTATCCATCATTCATTCAAAAATAAGAAGGATATTTTTGGAGGATGATGTACAAATTTAAACGATTCGATGAATCACATTTAAACGATTATGTATGTTGTTTTTTTTCATTGATACTCAATAGCTAATCTATATATTTTCTAGTGATTTTTTTATCTTTTTTGTGCTTTTTTATGCATTTCCTTGGAAAAATTATAAAATCCCTTTTGCGATCTCTTCTTTCTATCATTATTTTCCTTTTGTTTGTGGGATGGGCAAAAATGAATCGAGATATGGGTGCATATATTAACTTTCTCAATGGTAATGATCGATCCGTATTTCATCGGTCTCAACCAGCTACTCGAGCTGATCCATTTTGGCCAAATGCGCAACAAACTACTGGCGATATTTCTGATATCCTTTGAGAGGACTCTTTGGATGCTGAAATGTCAGGTCTAGATGCCTATGATCCTACCTTTGAGGACGATCTCAACTCAATCGCTGATAGCTCATTATCCGGCGAAGAAGAAGATTTCTGATTTACTACTGACGGTCAAACTTCTACTACTAACGAATCTACTTCCAAAGCAGATTTGCTCAATCTCATCAAAGAACGTGAATTAGCTCAATAATACTCGCTTATGACGCTTACTACTGATATATTCAAGCCAATATCTATTTCTCCAGACCAACCCATGGAAATTGTTGATGTTTTTTCTGTTTCTGGTCAAAAAACCATAACATTACAATCACATAGTTCTTTGGTCTATCTTGTCGTGGTTTCTGGTGTACATGTTGATATTCAGTTTATTACGAAATGACCTCAATGTTCATGTAAGATATTCGGATTATTTTCTTCTGATGCACAACATCCGGTGGGCGGTTCTCTCAAGGTTTCGTTAGATCACTCTCAAACTTCCGCTGAAGTCGAATTGATATCATTCTTGCATGATGGTGCTCAGATTACCATCGATGGTACTATCGATATCGGAAATCATTTGGATCATGTTCACGGTCGTTTACTCCAACAAAATATCGTTTTGGGCAAAGATATTTCAGTCAAAACTTTACCAAAACTGAATATAGCTTCCCACAATGTTCGTGCTTCTCATGGTGCGAATATCGATACTTTGGATCAACAGAAATTGTTTTATATGATGAGTAGGGGATTGACGAAAGAACAATCGCAAAAACTTCTTGTAGATTGATATATCGAATATGTGTTGAGTCATTTTGACGCTATTGATGATTCTGATAAAATAAATATTCATACGATTTTAACTCATTATTAATATGAACTCCAAGCCATTTGCATTATTGAAACTTCTGCTGTTGATTATCGCTTTGGGACTTGCGGTTTTTTTGCTTTTTAGTGAAAATTCCAAAGAACTTACCTCTGATCACAAAATTATTTTCGTCCTAGATATCAACAAGACTATGAATACCAAAGATGTTTTTTCTTGAGATAAACAAATATCTAGACTTGATGCTGCTAAACAGATGATAGTAGAAACGGTTGTTGCCAAACCTGGTTTTTCCTATGGATTGATCCTGTTCAATGCAGGTACCGATTATATCATTCCTCCTACGTTTGATACAGGAACATTCTTTCTCTATCTGATCAATATTACAACCAATCTGTTGCCTGATGGGATCAAGGATTTCTCTGTATTGACTGGTGTCTTAGCTAATAAAGACTATTCATCTTATCTTGTCGTATCTGACTTTGATACATCCTTATCATCAAGCATTCATTTTCCTCGTGGAACTTCATTGCTCGGTATAGGTTCTTTGAAAGGCGATACCGTAAGAACAGCAAAAGGTATTCGTTATTATGATAACGGTGATGCTGTCTTTAGCGCTCGTAATGATGCAGTTGCCAAATCGTTTGGTGTGCCATATACTACTTTCACGCAAGTCAGCGATTTCACTCCTGATGCACTCTTATCTCAAGGAATATCTCTGCCTTTATCACAACGTATCTTCTTATATACCTTATTGTGAATACTCGTCGTTTTAATTGTTTTCTTGTAGTCGTGATATGTCAGAATTTTCGTTTTTAGCAGTTCCGAATATTGCAGGTATGCGTTTGTGATGGTATATCCAGATTTTTGGTATTGCTTTATTGTTTTGAATCTGCCTGTTTTTTGTCCTCTATTTTTGGTCCAAATACCGCAAAGGTAAAAAGCTTTCGCATCAATTGGAAAATTTCGATCATCGTGCTCAAGATATCCAGAGAGAACTCGTTCTCCAAAAAATTCATAAAAGCTCAGGTAAGGACCTGGTAATATTATTCATTGATTATCTCGAAAGATTTATTACAAGTAAGCACTATGCAAATTTATCAGAACTGCTCGCTCTTCATTGATTCACTGTCAAAGAAGCAGAGGAGTTGGCTGAAGTCATCTATACTGACAAAAAACTTTCAAAACAATTGGAAGAGAAGATAATGACGAAAGTTTAATTGTAGAGATAATTCATGAATTATCTCACAAAGAAGCCAATTCATGAATTGGCTCTACGAAACATTTTACTTGATATTTCCGAACTATGCTTATCGATATGGTAGAACAATATGATGCAGAGAAAATAGCATTGTTCCGCGGAGTGTGGGAGAGAACGCTCTTGCATCTCGCACAGCAGCAGGATTACAAAAAGATCTTATCTTTTTTGTGTAAGGTCGGAATCTTGGATCTGGACGAGCATGATAAGGTAGTCGTCTTCGGTGTCCCGAATGAATTTATTCTCACCCAGGTGAAGAAGTTTTTTGCTAAGCCATTGAAGGAATCTATCAATGAAATATATAATGATCAGTTCTCTGTCAAATTCGTCGTGTACGCAAAATTCGCAAATAACAACGACTTATTGATCGACCTCAAAAAATTGCTCAATATCAAAGAGATAAAAAAATCTGAACTTACCTCAGAGAAAAAGACCATCAAGAGCGAATTGTCAGAATTTTTTGGCATCCTCTTTGATCCAAAATTCACCTTCGATACTTTTGTCGTCTGAGCGACCAATAATATCGCTTTTTCCGCAGCAAAAGCCGTTACCGCCAATCCTGGACAAGCATATAATCCATTATTCCTCTATGGAACGGTAGGACTCGGAAAGACACATCTGATGCAAGCTATTGGCAATGAAATCATGACGAAATTTCCTGATAAGGTTGTCGTTTATTTCCCTGTTACCAAGTTAATTGATGAAATAGTTACTGCCATCAAGGGTAATAAACTTAGCAATATGATCAAAAAATTTGATGATGTAGACGTTTTGATGATTGATGACGTGCAATTTCTCGCAGACAAAGACAAGACTCAAGAGATTTTCCACAATATCTTCAATGAATTCCAACTCAAAAACAAACAAATAATATTATCTTCTGATCGTCCCCCAAAGGAGCTTGTGCATATCGAACCGAGACTCAAATCACGTTTTGCTCTAGGATTGGTCGCTGATATCAAATCACCGGATTTCGAAACGAGAATAGCGATTCTCCAATCCAAACTGATGAATAAGTGAGAAGATCTGGATTTTAATTATCTCGAAATTCTTGCAAAATATATCAAGGAAAATGTTAGAGAACTTGAAGGAGCATTGAATATTTTGTTGAGCAGAAAGGCGATTTTGCACAAAGAAATCGAAGAGACTGATGTCTACGAATGTCTGAAAACCCTAGGGTACAAGGTCGAACATAGCGCAGATGAAACACAAGCTGTTGTCGAATCCAACAGCAAGAGTGTCAAAAATTTCGATGCTTTGGTCCATATGGTCGCCCAATATTATGGTATTTCTGTCCAAGAATTGAAATCAGAATCGAGAAAAAAAGAGATCACTAATGCGCGTCAGATATTGATGCTTTTGGCCAAAAAATATTTTCAACGAACACTGGAAAGGATAGGTGAGTATTTTGGTGGGAAAGGTCATGCAGCCGTCATCTACGCGATAAACAACACGGAGAAAAGATTGAAACAAGATAAAGATATGTCCCATGATTATGAAGTGTTCGTTGATCGGCTAGGAAAATAGTGAAAAGTGAATAGTGAAAAGTGAATAATGGTGGTATTTGTCTTGATACGGACTATAGTGAAATAACTAAAACCTTTCCTCACTAAAGTACAATCTATGGGGAAACACTATCCCCGCACTAAAGTACGGGGTTTGCCAACCTGATTGCTTTAGCGCCAGGAAGTGGAAACTTATATGATGACGATGGAAATTATTCTGTCGTTTTTTTAATAATAAAAAAGAGACCGCACAAATATTGCGGTCATCTTGATTTCCCTTGACGTTTGTTTTTGATTACGTAAGTTTAAATTCCAATTTGCCGGTTTCTGCACGTTTTTCTTTCTGATTTTGAACTTCTCGTAAACCCTCTTCGTTCAATCTCTTTCCTATGACTTTTCCCGTTGAGTGCTTGAAAATCTTTTCCTCTATACACCTCTTTATTTTGTCTTGAGGGATAAGATCAATTCCCGAGATGTCTTTATTAACATAGAAACCTTCTTCTCTAGCAATTCTTTCTGCTGTCTCTGCATCGGCGTATATTCCCGATTCATCTTTTTCTCTCATTTTAATGAAATCTGTCTTATTCATAAACAAACGATTTAATTGATTAGTTTTTGTTTTATACACTTTTCTTCTTAAAAGTAAAGACATTTTTTGTTTTTTGTATTTATCCCAATCGTACGGTTGTCTCGTTGAGTATATTATCAGCTTCTTTTTGTTCTTTGTTTGTTTGAAAATCATGTCGGAGTTTTTTGTATTTTTCAGATATGCCTCATATATTTTCTGTTGTACCTTCTTCTTTGGTGAGTTGGTTGGTTATGTTTCAGAATGTATTAAGATCTATAACATAGTCTTTGTTTGTTCATGCTTGATCGTAAGTGATGGCGTCCAAAAATTTATATATACTTGGGCCTTCAGCTGTATCGTATTCAGCATTTGTATCTTCTTCTCTTTTATCTTCTGAAAATAGTCCTTTAATCATTTCATCCTTGAATTTTTGATTTTCTGGATTTATTTTTTCTTTGAATATTGCTAATTTTTCTCTCCACATCTTCAATTCGTTCGTTGTATATCGGTTGAAACTTGTGTTTATGATGGTATAGAGATTGTATTCATGAACATCACCATCTTTGCTGTATGTATCAGAATATGGAATATATTCTTCCAAGAAACTTTGTGTCTCTTGTAGAGCGATATTTTTGGCCATAGCGTGTTCTATGACTATATCGGCGACAACACTCTTTTGTTGTATATCAAATTCTGTTTTACTCAATTCTTCTTCATATTTATTGATATCTTCTATGCTCTCTAATACTTTTGGTGCTGCTTGGATTATTGTTTGTTTGGCGTCTTTTAATGTAGTTTCTAGCGTCGGCATTTTGATAGGCAATCTTCAGCGACCTTTGTCTTCCTGTTCATTGATATAAAAGGTCTCTTCCTCTCTGTTATAGTGTACAAAATCATCGGTAAATACTTCTCCAGTCTGCATGTTGTAATAAAATGCCAGATTTTTTCCTTCCATACTTCCTGAGATTTTCATCTCCTGTTCATTAAACTCTATCCCTGACTCCAAGTCTATAGAAAATGATTCTGCTGCGTTACTTATGTTGAAATACTGTCCTATATTTTGTATTAACGCTGTCACTGCTTTTGTTTTGATTACTTTGTTCGTATCTTCAGCTATTTTGTCTGTCGCCTTTTCTGTGAAATATTCTGTGACTTTTTCTCTGATCTTCTTTAAGTTTTCTCTGTCGTCTTCTGGAATATTTTCTTCATTTATGATATTTCATGCTTCGTCAAAGTTGTCTTTGTATTGATCTAATTTGTTTTTGTGTAATAACTGATCGAAGGCGTTCTCGCTATCTTCTCTATACCAATCATTGCTGTTTTCTTCTATCGTTTTTTGTATATCTTGATTTTCTTGTATGTCTTGTGTATTGATTGTGCTTATCTCTTTGTCAGAGACAAAATCCTCTATATCTGCATTAAATTCCACTAATTCTGATCATAGATTGTCATTGTAAACAATATCGTCCATAGAACGTTCGCTTTCTTTTTCGTCGTCTTTTGGTTCTGGTTCTATTTCTTCGATGATAGTCAGTCCGCTGAGATCTATTTCTTGTATTCCGAATTCATTATTCAATGTATTGAATTGCTCTATATAATCGCGATTTTTTTGCGAGATGGTGTTTTTATTCTTTTTCGCTTCATCGATAATTTTATTTACCGCATAGAGATAACTTACATAGAGATCTCTTTTTTCTTCGGGTATTAGCGGTACGTTAGGATCACTTTCTTTGAGCTTTTTGAATTCATCGGAGTTAGTGGTTGTTTTATATTTCTCGTCTATTTTTTCATATTTGCTAGATAATTCCTTTCGTTTATTTTCTATTTCTACTTCTTTTTCTGTATTTTTTATTTCTTCTTTTCACTTTTCGTTTGTGGTTTTGGTATTATCTAATTCTGTTCTGAATAGATATATATTTTCTGCTTGTTTTGCTTTCGCTATGGCATCAAAATCAAAGAGAGGATCTGAAAAAATAGTTTCTGTGACTTTCTGAATATTGGTCCAAAAATCCTCTTGTGATATAGTATCGTCTTTTGCTAGTTCGTTTATGGTTTTGGAGAGTTGTTCTTTTATGTCAGAGAATTTAGTATCATTGAGAAATTGTACTTTATCCTTTTGACTTGGATAGGTCTTTTGAAGTTTATCAAAATTACTCTCTTCTGTTGCGGGGAGTTTGGGTGGCGTGATTTGTTTTTCTTGAGACTCTATTCCTTCCATTATTTTAAATGTATAAAAAATATTTATTTGTTGCTATAATCATCCAATAGTTTTTTCAATAATTCTAATTCTCGATCTAATTTTTTTCATTTTTCTTTTTCTTTTTTTAAATCTTCTTTTAAGTCTATTCCAATTAGATACGTCTTATATGCATAATACCATTGCATTCTTTCTGTATATTTTATATCGTTTACTGAAAGTGCTGAGCTTCTCTTGGAGAATCTATAATCGCTTCCTGGCATCCTTGCGAGAATTTCAAATTGTGATAAGGAAAGAATTTCTTTTTGTTCTTGGGTAAGTGCAGTATCTTGTAAGATAGCATATACTACTGCCTTGCACTTGATCTGTTCGTTCTCGTCTTTAGTTTCCATATGTGTTCTGAGTTGAATGAAATATTCGGCATCAGCTGGACTTACATATCCTTTGATTTGATTGTAGGGATCAATGCTATCTTTGATATTTTCGAACTTCGCTGTTTTTGCATCATTTATTTTGTCTGATTCCTGTATCTTCCACTCAGTCACTGAATGTTCTTTCAAAACTTTTTGTAACTCGGTTTTGAGATCTTCGTTACCTTTGCTAATGCCTGGCTTCAAGACAAAAAGCAACATACCTCCGGTAAGTGCTACGGACTTGAATAACTTAGACCATGTAGTGCTACGTGATTTAACATTATTCTGTTTTTTTGGTTGATGTAATTTATTGATCATTTTTTGGAGAGAGGGAATAAAGTTTATTGTTTTGTATAGATAATTTTATGATAAAATCAAATCCACTCGAGTGCAATGTATTATTCCTATCAGGTAGTTTTTGTTTAAGCGATTCTTCGATGGTGGATTCTTCTCATGGTTTGGTACTGTTGTTGTTTTTCACCTCTAGTGTTTGGGGCTGATCCTGTAGAGTTTCTGACGTCTTTTTTTGAAGAAAACAAAAGAGTATACCTTAAGTATACTTATTATGCTTGATTTTGTCAAAAAATAATTGTCAAATCTTTTTCCTTAGTGGATGCTTTCTTTTTTGATGCCAAGGTGTTTATTCATTTTTTCATCTGCTAATTTCATGGTGTTGTGCAATTCCTGCATAAGCATTTCTTCTTGCTTCTTGCTCATGGTAAATAATGCAAAAATATCATTGATAAATTTTTTATCGATTTCTTTTTATACTTCAATAATCTCTATTACACGTGTTTTGCAGCTTCTAATAGCTTGTTGTATCTGTGGAGTATCGAGATTGTCTTGAGAGATAATTTCTGCTTGTCTTCCATTCATAGCAAAATTGCTTGGGGCAAATATTGCACAATGTCCACAGCCGATACAACCAGGATTGATAACGAGTTGTTGTGTCTGGACATTTGTTTCCTCCATGGTTGTGGTTTCATCTATTTGAATTGTGGGTTCGGTGACTTCGATAGTTGTCGTCGGTTGTGTGATTTCTGTATCTTGCTTGCATCCTCAGAGTACACTAAGCACTCAACAGATTCCTATGAGGCTTGCGAGATGCTTTCGTTGTTTCATAGTCATTGTTTTGTGGTGAGGTATAAAACGTGGTGAGTTTATATAAAAGTGTCTTAAATTAAACTTAAATTTTTTCTAACGTTTCGCTGAGAGTTACTTTGGGATTTATTTCTTTGGGGCTTTTCGTGCCCCAAACCCCACGACCAATGTTTTTATCTTGATACAAAAACATTGGATAAAAAGATCAATCCGGATGCTGTACTCTGTATAGCTACTTCATATACACCTGACCTACGTCTCGCCTACAACCCTGCTAAAGCAGGGGCCCATTCCGGACTCGTCCATGTAAACAGCTTCATGAATATATTGCTTCCTATCTCGTGGCGAGCATCCGGCGTTGTGATATAGTTGATGGAATAATGGCTTAAGTTTGTATTGTTTGGCGTGCACCTGCCTACCGCAGGCAGGTCTGGTTTGTGGTATAGTAAAAAATAAAAAAAGGGACTTGAAACTTGTTCCTTGTCCCTTGTCCCTTCCGCGAAGCGGAATTATTTCTTCTTTTCCATAATTTTTTTGATCAATAATGGCTCCCCACACAGTTCTGCGGGGTTCGCCCCTGAGACTATTTAGTTTTTTTTGGATTCATTATCTTGGTTATAAGTTGGGGCTCGATTTCGTCTTGGATATATCTGTCGAGCGGTCTTGCTCCGTATTGTGGATCATAGATCTTGTCTATGATTTCTTTTACTTGTTTGTCAGTATATTTTGGTAAAGTGATATCTGAATGATGTTTCCGTGCGTCAAGGAATTGAGCGATTTTGTTCTTCATGATTTTTGTAAGTACATCTTTTTCCAAATGTTTGAAGACGATTTTGTAATCGATTCTGTTCAATAATTCTGGTGTTAGGAAGTTCTTCATCTCTTCCAATACTCTTGCTTTGACCTGTTCAAAGTCTTTGTCTTTCTTGTCTGCTTTTTCTCCTGTAGAGAATCCTATCGTGCTTTGTTTTTTGACGAATTCTTCTGAACCAATATTTGATGTCATGATGATGATGGTGTTTTTGAAATCGATCATTCTTCCCTTTGCATCTTTGAGGTGTCCTTCATCGAGGATCTGGAGCATGATATTCAATACATCAGTAGATGCTTTTTCTACTTCATCAAACAATATCACTGAATATGGTTTTCTTCTGACTGCTTCGGTGAGTCCTCCTCCTTCTTCATATCCGACGTATCCTGCAGGCGAACCGATCAATTTAGACACAGAATATTTTTCCATAAATTCGGACATATCGATTCTGATCATTGCATCTGGATTGCCGAAATATTCTTTTGCAATCAATTTTGCCAAATACGTTTTACCTACTCAGCTTGGTCCAAGACATAAGAAAGAACCGATAGGTTTGGTATATTTGATGACAGACAATCTGCTTCTGGTGAGTGTTTTCACTACTGCGTCTACTGCTTCATCTTGGCCTACGATATTTTTCTTTAATTCCTCAGCTAATCTTCTGAGTTTATCAATTTCTGATTCGTTGACGATGTTGGTAGGGATTCCTGTCTTGTCAGCCAAGACGTTTCCGATATCTTCTGAGGTGATGATAGGTCTGAGATTCATAGGAATGTTTTTGTTGCTTCTGATTTTGAGCATCTCTTGTTTTGCTTCTTCCTCTTTGGCTTTGAGCTCCGCAGCTCCAAAGTAATCTTGTTTTTCGATAGCCTCTTCGATCTTCGCTTGGATTTTTGCCAAGGTTTCTTCGAATTTTTTGTAGTCTTTATCGTTATCCAATTTTTGATTCATGGTGGATTTTCTTGCGCAGGCTTCATCGATGATATCGAGCGCCTTGTCTGGCAAGAATTTATTCATCATATATCTTTTGCTGAGGGTGACTGCTATTTCGAGCGCCTCTTGATTGATCTGTACACCGTGAAAATCTTCATAGGTCTGTTTGAGTCCTGTGAGTATTTGAATGGTATCTTCGTTGTTTGGCTCATTGACTACAACTTCTTGAAATCTTCTCTTGAGTGCGGCGTCTTTTTCTATATATTTTTGATATTCATTAAACGTGGTAGAACCGATCAATTTGATTTTTCCTCTTGATAAGAGTGGTTTTAACATCTGTGCTGCATCACCATTTTCTTGGCCTCCTGCACCGATGATAGTGTGGATTTCGTCGATAAATAATATGATATTGTTTGTGGGATCGATAGCTTCTTCGAGAATAGATTTCATCCTAGATTCAAATTCTCCTCTGTATTTTGTCCCTGCTACCAATGTTCCCATATCGAGCAAAAATATTCTCTTGTTCTTGAGTTTGTCTGGTACGTCTCCTTTGACGAGCTTTTGTGCCAATCATTCTACGATAGCGGTTTTTCCTACACCAGCTTCTCCGATAAGGAGAGGATTGTTCTTGTTTTTTCTCAAGAGTGTATAGATGATCTGATTGATCTCATTTTCTCTTCCGATGATTGGGTCAATCATACCGTCCTTGACTTCTTTGGTCAGGTCAGTTCCGAAGTATTCTATCGTAAGTTTTTTCTCTTCTTTTTTGCCCTTTTCGCCTGTGATGACACTGTTATCTTTTTCTACGATTTCACTTTCTACGGCATCGAGGAGCATATTGATGTTGTTCATTTTTTGCATCTTTTCGAGTTTCATAAGTTGAATCTTGTTAACATCTAAATTGAACGTTACTAAGATTTTACTCAAGACCTGTAAAAAAGCAAACAATCACATCTGCTGTATGATAGGGTTTTTTGTAAGTTTTTTGTAGTTCTCAACTATGCTTTGTGGGTTTATATTGTGGGTATGAAGGTAGTCGGTAAATTGATTTGACATATCATGAAATGATGCCGAAAATAGTATATCAAGGTCTAATTTCTTGGTTTTTTCTGTGATATGCTTCTGGAGTGCTACACCTATCTTTTTGCTGAGGGGTAGTTTTTTTGCATCCTCCAAGCTTCCTACGATAGTTGCCATATCGTATTTGCTGTGAAAATATTCTTCCAATATATCTTCAGGCACTCCCAGCAATTTTCGGAAAATATTGTTGAAGTCATGGTGTTTGAGAAACATAGATATTCACCAAAAAAGATCCTCTCCATGGATCGTCCTTTGTTTGTTGGTGAAAGCGAGTGTATTTGCATGCGTTATGCATGAGCTAGAGTTGTTCGTAAGTAGTGTTTGTATCTGAGAAAACATACGGTTCATCGCTCGATATAAAAATCGGATGTTCTTATCATATAAAAATTTCGAAATATTTTTAATGATAGAAATGACGTTAAACTTCTTTCAGAAGTTTTAGCGTCTTATTCTACAGTATTTTTTTGTGAAACAAATGCAATGAAAATTTTTTCCTTATTTTTTAAAAATATTTTAAATGCTCTGATGAACTTATTTTTAAACGCTTCGCTGGGCTTATTTTTTCACGCTCCGCTAGGCTTACTTTTGATAGGCTGATTTTCTTGGGCGCTTCGCCCCAAACCCCGATTTACTTTTTGCCATTGCTGCAAAAAGTAAACAAAAAAATCTAGCCAGATGCAGTACTCAGGATGAACATTCCTTGAATGCATTATCTACCAACTCGCCTCCGTCCCACCTGCGGCGGGACCCACTCCGTCTCGTTCTACGGGATTGCTTCATCTTAGGATATATCACTATCTCGTGGCGTGCATCTGGCGGATGTGTATTAGCTGTGCTTGATTATTTCTTACTGATAATTACTCTCTTTTTAGCAGAAAGCTATAAGCGGAAAGCTTTAAGTCGTAAATACTCAATTGCGGCTTTATGCTTTGAACTTTAAACTTTAAACTAAAATTATGTTTTGATTTTTGAGATCATTATTCAGTCCTAGTGTGAAACCTATGAATATCATCCGGTTGCGCAGAAGAGTGTTGTTGGAAAATTTGGAATATCTGCAATCACTCCAGCCGCAAGCGGCTATTTTTCCTGTTTTGAAGTCCAATGCCTATGGTCATGGATTGAAACAGGTGGTCAGAATGCTGAGAAATGAAGAGGTGCCATATATCGCTGTAGATAGTTATCCAGAGTATGTCGTCGTCAAAAAATATTGCAAGATTCCTGTGCTGATTATGGGAGAAACCTTATTGGAAAATTATAGGAAATTTGATCACAAAAAAGTTACCTTCTGTGTTTATAATATTTGAACTATCAGACATCTAGGAAGATTAGGCAAAGCTACGAAGATCCATCTATTCTTCAATACCGGAATGAATCGTGAATGAGTTCAGGAAGATGAGTTGCCAGGATTGATCAAGGAATTACAAAGTCATCCGAACTTGATTATCGAGTGAGTAATGTCTCATTTTTTCGATGCAGATAATATCTCTGATTCGACATTGACTGATCAGATAGCACGTTTCAAACGCATGTATTATAAAGTCTTGGATGCCTGATTTACTCCTGAACGGAGACATATCGGCAATAGCGCAGCGATGTTCAAAATCACGGATGAATTCTTCAATGCATATAGACCATGATTGGCATTGTATGGCTACAACCCTTTGCGTCCCGATGACCAATTCTACAAAAAATGAACAAACCTCCTTCCTGCACTTTCTGTTACTTCTAGGGTTATCAGCCTCCAAACTATTCGACCAGGAGAGTGAGTGAGTTACCATCATGAATACAGACCATATGACAAAGAGACTATAGCTACTGTACCATTTGGTTATGCTGAATGATTGCCGAGAATATCTTCGGGCAAAACATTTATGAAACATCGCAAGACATTTTTCCGCCAAGTCGGTACTATCTGTATGAACCTTTCCACGTATGTCGTAGATACTTCCGTACATATCGGTGATGAGATAGAAATTATCTCTGACAATCCTCGTGCCAAGAATTCGATGCAGAGTTTAGCTGAAGCGGCGTGAACTATTACATACGAAACGCTTGTTAAGTTAGATCGCGGTATTAGACGTGAGATCGTATAGACTTAATTTTAAGTTCTAAGTTTTAAGTGTTAAGTTTAGGACTTATTATATTATGAACTATTGTATGTATTAAATATCTATGGTTTGTTATTATACAAATACATTCACTTAACACTTAACATTTAACACTTAGCATTTTATTATGACTTTTGTATATGCATTGATTAGTGTGCTTATCGTAAGTGCTGTTGCGCTGATTGGTATTGTTACCTTATGACTTCGCGTCACTTTGTTGAAAAAAATAGTCTTGTTGCTGGTGAGTTTTTCCGCTGGTGCATTGCTCGGTGATGTATTTTTTCACTTATTCCCTGAAATGGCAGAGGAGTGACGATTGATTTCTTCTTCGTTATGGGTGCTTTGATGAATCCTTTTTGGTTTGATTACCGAAAAAGTCATTCGCTGGAATCACTGTCATATGCCCGTCACCAAAGAACATAAACATCCGTTTGCGCTTATGAATCTTGTCGGAGATATGGTGCACAACCTGATTGATGGACTTATTATTTGAGCAAGTTATCTTGTGAGTATTCCTGTAGGAATCGCTACAACACTTGCCGTTGTTTTCCATGAAATTCCTCAAGAAATCTGAGATTTTGGTGTGCTCGTGCATGGCGGTTTCAGTAAAAAAAGAGCATTGCTTTTGAATTTTTTGACGGCTTTGACTGCGATAGTTGGTGTGGTTATTGCTTTTCTTCTTTCTCATTATGTGGATGGAATGGTTCAGGTATTGATTCCTTTCGCTGCTGGTACTTTCATTTATATTGCTGGTTCCGATCTTATTCCCGAACTTCACAAAGAAAATAAACTTTCTCAGACCCTTCCACAGTTGGCATTTTTTCTTCTTGGTATCTGAATTATGTCGACGTTATTGCTATTGGAATAAACATATATTTTTTTCAAAACGCTTCGCTATGACCTACTTTCTAACGCTCCGCTGGAGTTACTTTTGACATTACTTTATTTCTTGGGGCTTTTCGTGCCCCAAACCCCACGACCAATGTTTTTACCTTGATGCAAAAACATTGGATACACCGAACTGCTTTAGATATCATAAACTTTTGCACTTTGTTTAAAGTTTATGTATCTAAAGTCGTCGGTATCCCTTCGATGTTAAGAATTCTTCATCTTATTTCAGAATTCTTTGGCGTCTCAGGATAAAAAGATCAATCCGGATGCTGTACTCTGGATGTATGCTTCATATACACATGATCTATGCCTCGCCCCTGCCTGCGGTAGGCAGGTCCAACCCTGCTAAAGCAGGGGCCCATTCCGGACTCGTCTATGTAAACAGCTTCATGAATATATTGCTTCCTATCTCGTGGCGAACACTTGCCTGCGGCAGGCAGGTCCGGCGTTGTAGTTTAGTCGCTGGAGTGATGGCTCAAGTAATAACTAAAAGCTTCCTTGAAATCAAAGAATAGTCTAAATCTTGATAGGTTTTTTTTAAAAATTAAATTAAAAAACCCCCTCATTATTTGGGGGTATTCTCATGTCTTTTTTTGAGATTTCTTTTTTTTCGCCAGACGACTATGGATCCCATCATTATCCCAAATATTGGTGAGAATACGATAGCATTTGTTATTCCCTCAACTACTTGATTATGTGTGATACCCCAAGATATCTGGTAAAAAAATTGTAACCGTACATAATAGATGCTTATATATACTAATAAAAAGCATCCCGTAAAAACTATCGTTTTTATCGGTATTTGTATTATCAACTTTGCTCGTTTGATACGTCGAGTCCATTCGTTGATTTTTCTGTTACTTCGTAAGAGGAGTTTTTCATATATTCCGCTTACGAGATATTCCATAAGTAATGCTATTATTTGGATAATGCTACTTACATATCCATCTATACCTATCCAAAACACATGGTAACAAAAAAATATAATGTTTCCTACAGTTACAAGAACTCTGGAAACCGTAAACCAATCTTTGATTTTTTTCCAAAAAGTTCTCATATTTCTTTTGATTTTATTTGACCCTACGTATACATTTATTTAACGAAAAAGCAAGGATTTTAAGCTTTTTTCAAAATATAGATGACTCTTGGAATGTCTCCTTCGAAGAGTTGATATTCGTGCTTTTTTCGGAGTCTGAGGCGGTATTTGGGTGCCAGATCCTTGATGTCTATATGTTCTTCGGGAGAATATTGCTTGTAGAGGAGCAGTAGCCCTCATTTTTTGACTAGATGATGGACTCGAGGTAATAACTTGTCTATATAGCCGACCGCTCTTGCGGTGACGTAGTCGTATTGCTCTTTGTGATTTTCTGCTCTGGTTCGTATGGCTTTGGCATTGGATATCTTCAGGTTTTTGATCATTTCGTTGATGGCGTCTGTTTTCTTCTTGGTGGAGTCGATGCCCGTACATTGCACTTCTGGATTACTTATCGCTATCGGCAATAAAGGAAAACCACCCCCGGTTCCGACGTCGCAGAGGGTTGATTTCGGCTTGAGATATTGGATTTTATTGATTTCAAGCGAATCGTTGATATGTTTGATCTGAATTCCTTCTGGGTCTCTGATAGCTGAGAGATTGGTATGTGAATTTATGCTTATAAACTGGTCTATTAACGCTTTTCGCTGTCACCGATCTGCTTTCGAAATCGGCAATCACTTCACTTTGTTTGTGCTTACCGTTTCTCAAGTCATCGGTATTCTTGAGACATCATAAAAACCTTTACCACTACCGTGGCTTAGGCTTTTATTGTGTCTCAAGGAATTTCCCATAGGTGAGAAGCTGATTGTATAAAAATCCTTACTTGCCCAATAACCTTGCTTTCTTTGTTAAAATCATTATAGTAGGTCACTGCATTTGTTTCTTTATCACAGCATAGCTGGATGCAACGACGAGAAACGATTAAACACTTCTTGTCGATTTTATGTACTATATCTCTTTATGGTTATAAGAAAGTTGAGGCAAAAGAAAATAGTAAATACAAAAGTTATCCTTCGATTTGTCTTCTTGTGCATAGCTACGTACTTCTTGATCAAAGTGGTCATGGGAATCTCTGAGAGATTTACGCAAAGTCCTCAGGAAAATATGATGTATACTTTGTGAGCATCGCTTCCTTTTGTCGGTGAGATCGTCGTAGATAATAATTTTCCTAATTATACTCATTCTCTTACTACTACGGATGGTGAAAAGATTGGACTCAAGAGTTCTACTATCAATCTCAATGCTTATGTACATATGGATATCGAGCTTGTCGGCAGGGTCAAAAAATATTTTAAAATTACGCCTGTGATAGAAGTGGATACCATAAAATTGCCGGATCAATGATTGATTATCAGCTCCCATAGATATTTTTTTGTAGACGATCTGCTCTATCTTGATTTTTCTACTCAACCTCAATTGAGTGCTGTGAAATCAGGAACTGACATCCAGGTCCTTTTTGATGCTACTCCTGTGGTGAATATCGAGCGTTTTGTCTGTAGTAAAATCCTCAAAACCCGTGATTGTACCTATCTCATTACCAATTACATACAATCCAACAAAGACAATTTTGAATCATACCGAGGATATACTTTTTATAAGCATGGGACTGGATTCTGGACTATGTTCGATGATAATCAATTCGGCTTTATGTTCAAAGATATCTCTGATGATATGATCCTGGATATCTCCAGTATGTTTAAAATAGTAAACAAGCAATTTGTCATAGAAAATAAGATGAACCTTATCAAATCCAATTGTCAAAATGATTTTGCTGAGCTTCGTACTATAGATCCTGAGGGAACGCTTACGTATCATGATCCCTATACGCTTACGCTTGATCTCCAGTGAACTGATAACAAAAAAAATCCCGCTACATGCAGGATTACTTTTGATATATGGAATGAATGGAATGTTACTGATGTACAATTCAACTAAACAACTTACAACTAACAGTGAACAACTAACAATAAAAGGAATTTTCAATAATTGTTAGTTACTTAGTTGTTAGTTTATTTTACTTCCAATATTTTCACATCTTTTTTTCCTGTCTGGAGTCTCATCTTCACTACGTCTCCTGCTTTTTTTCCTTTTATCGCTAGGCCTATAGGAGATTCCAATGAGATCTTGATAGAATCTTTGACTACTTTGAGGCTTTTATCAAAATCCATCGTTGTTTCTCAGCTACCTACGATATCTACTGTATATGTATCATTGTCGTCAGTCTGAATCGTTACCTTTGATCCATAATCAACAATTTTTTCTGATTTTGTCTTTTTTTCTTCCTTGATGATCTCTACATCGTCGATCAACGCTTCTATCTCTGTGATCCTTGAATTGATGAGATCCTTGTCTTCGAGCGCTGATTTGTATTCGAAGTTTTCTGAAAGATCTCCCATCGCCTTTGCTTCTCCGAGTCTTTCTAGGACTGAAGGTAATTTCACTTTTTTGAGCTCATTGAGCTCTTCGACTAATTGTTCGTATCCCTCTTTGGTAAGGTAATTTTTTTTCATAATAATTGTACTATTAAAGTGGTAAAAATAATATAATCACATAGTTCGTCGCAGGTTGTCTCATATCGCTTCAGGTTGATTCAGGTTGTTGTAATATTACGACAATCTGTAACCATCTGATGCTATCTGTAACCATCTGTGGCGTTTTTATTATTTCTTTGGTCTATTTGGTTTCTCTGATTTGTCTGATAGGTGAGTCTTGAAATGTTCGAATGCGTGATTTGGAATATCTTCTATGATCTTGAATCCGCTATCTCCTGTCGATCGTTTGAATATCTCTCCATCGTAATTGAATTTAAAATCACCCTTCCGTTTTCCAAGCTTGTTTTGACTGATAATGTATTCTATCCTAATCTCTGCGGTATCTTTTTTGGAATAGATCTTCTTGAAATACGAATCCATCTTTCCATCAAGATTTTTCTGGACAATCTCCTTGATGATCTCTTGCATGTTTGCTGGCACGTCTATAAATTGATAGGAAACCACTGGTGATTTTGCCATTCTTTTTACAGTAGAAGGTAAAAGGTGGAAGATTTATTCTTATCGTCTATATACGTAATCAGTTGAATATTTCAATCGTATTATATATGGTTGTCAAAACGAATACATATTTGGTTGACAAACCATAATTTTGACCTCATGCAAACACTCAATACTTCGCGTTTTTATTGGGTCTCAATTAGCCTAGTTTTTTGATAAAATCTTTTTTGATATCCATATTTTTTTGTCCTTCTTTGATCAATGCATAGCTTTTCCTTATTAACTCTCTGATATCCTGATAATAGATAAGCGCCAATACTTCATTTAATGTACACCGTTTATGGATGCCGATATACCCTTCGGCGCGTTCTATTTTGACGAAATCGGGATCTCCGGAATATTCCATGAGAAAATAGGTCACATCCTTGTCCATCTGACCTTTTTGGTTTTCAGTATTCCTGAGCTGAGTTGTTCCCAATTGTTGTCTGATTCTCATCTGATTCATGGGTATCCCCGTTTCTTCACTGACTTCTCTGAGAGCCGCTTTGGTTATCTCTTCGCTACCCTGAATTTTTCCTTTGGGAGCTACTCGTTCTATCTTGCCGCTGAGTGCATGTCTTTTGATGAGCAGATATCTTGGTTCTCCGTCTGAATCAATAAAATACACAATTCATCAAGCGCTTTGAATAATCGCCATTAGTATAACTTTTGAAATAACTAAAAATTATTAGGTAGAAAAATGTATGGATTGTATGGATATGATTATGGATTAATTCGGTTTATGATTTTTCCTATAAATCCTGCAATCCCTTTTTCATTCTTGCTATTTTTGATAGTATTTTCCATATTTGTATATGCTTGTTCTATCCCTTTTTGTGCGTCCGGACGATTGAGCTGATTGATTGCTTCTTTGATATCTGAAGACAATGTTGAAGTCTTTTTTTCGACTACTTTTTTTTTCTGTGGTTCCTGTGATCATACTACGTTTGCCTCTTGGTTCGTTTTGTCGTATTCTGCTTCGATGTTTATCTTTTCCTCGTTTTGTTCTTCCTTTGTTCCAGGAATGTATGGAACATATTCTTTTTTCGTTCCTTCGGCTCATCCTGCACCGACCTCTAACTCTTGTTTTTCTACTTTGTCTGCCATGATTGCTATGATTATTTACATAAAGATTGTAATATTTTTTTGAAGATTGCTACGTTTTTTTTGTAATTGACTCTTGTAGGTCCGATGATGCAAAGCATACAATCGTAGTCTTCGATAGTTATTTTGGTATATAAACACGAAATGAGCGTCTTCTGATCTTCGATAAAGGTATAATAAATCTGATTTTTTTTTAATATTTTGCTATCGATGAATTTTACGATCCTCTTTTCTTCGATGAATCTGATGATCCTTTTTGTCGTCTGATATTCATCCATCATATCGTCTTTGAGCAGGTTATTTATGCCTAAGTAATAATATTCATCGTTTCTTATGAATCCCACAACGACTCCATCAGCCAATGCTCCTATGCTTTCTACCAATTGCTTCAATCCGCTTCTCACTTTGATGACTTCTGTTTCTTTTTCGTCTTCTTGTGTGACGAGATAATTTTCTATGTAGGTATTCAGTCATTGTATGGTGGGAACCCTTCCTGAACTGTTATAGGGTTGATACACCATGCCTGCTTTTTCTAGCTGATTGAGATATTTTCTCAGTGTAGAAGGGGCGTATTCTGCGTCTTTCAATGAATGTAAAAATTTTGAACCGACAGGTTCTCCTTTGTTGATATAATTGTCGATAACTACATCCAAAAGTGCGAGAAGCTTCTGATCGAAATTTTCCATAGCTAAACCGTGAAGTATTTGCAGTAAAATAAACTTATCTTTTTGTTGTTTAGACTATATATTTTTCCTGAATTTTCTCAAGGCAATTATATTTTTTTCTAACGCTTCGTTAGACTTACTTTAAGACGCTTCGCTAAGACCTACTTTTGTCCGGCTACAAAAGTAGGCAAAAAAGCCTTTTTTTCTTGAGTGATTATTTTTCGCCATTAAATCAATATCACGAACTTACTTATATTGTATTCAGCTACATATCCCTAAGTCCTGCCTTACGGCAAACGGACTTACGGGACGATTCGCTTGGTCTACTTTTCTTGTTGATGGAGTAATGGCTCAAGGTAGGGAAAGTCAGCGTGCGCTTGTCCGCCTTAGGCGGATTTGGCGTTGTAACATAGTTGGTGAAGTCATGGCTCAAGGTTTTTTTTGGTAAAAACAAAAACCCCCTTTGGAGGTCTGTTTATGTGTTTTATCGTTTTTTAATCAGGCAGAGATGCGTCTTCGTTGCTCATATTCCCTGTGTCTTTGAGTTGTTTCTGTCGAAGCATTCTGTTGATGGACATCCTGGTAGGGGAGGCATTACAAAATTCATCCGCTGTCAAAATGAGGAATCATTTGACGCCTTGCATGACATAGTTCAGATTGAAATCATTTTCTCGGATTTTTTGTTTGATTTTTTGTTCTCCGATCTTTTCCAATCCCTTTTCGGAGATGTAATAATGAACGTCGTGGTTTTCGTCCCGTTCCATATCTTCGTTGTAAATGTGTTCTAATTCGTGGATTTGGTCCGTGTTTTGATGATCGAGACAGATGAGATATTCTTTGAGAGCATCTATGTTTTGGAGAATGTTTTTGATCTTGTAGTAATGTAAGATTTTTAGAAAATCTTTTACCTCTTCTCTGAGATATCCTGCAATATCCAATGTATCTATCTCTTCAGCGATGTTTCTGCTGATGATATCTTTTTTTGTCTCTGCCATACGATATTTGTCGTTAGAATAAGGTAAAATGATTACTTGATGATATGAAGAGTAATATTGTATTTTGCTTTGAGGTAATTCAATAGGTGGATATCATGGGTAATCAAGAATATCGTAGTTCCTGCTTTGTTGGCTTCCATAAGAATATCTGCAATTGCTTGTGTGCTTTCCCGATCGAGATTTCCTGTAGGTTCATCAGCGATAATAAACTCTGGGTCGTGGATGAGCGCTCTTGCGATAGATACTTTCTGCTTCTCTCCTGAACTCAACAATTTTACTGGTTTATCCAAGAGATGTTTGATATTTATTTTTTGCAATACTTGTTTGAGTTTGGATTCGATGATGGTCTCTCCTAGTTCATAGAGATGAAGCGGATAGACGATATTTTCTCTTACGGTCGCATCTTCCAATAATTGATAATCCTGGAAAATAATCCCTAGTCTCTTTCTCAAGATCTGAATATCCTCTCCTGAAAATGTAGAAATATCTTGTCTATTGTAGAAGATTGTTTTTTCTGGTGGGGTGAGTTTGCCAGTGATGAATTTTACCAAGGTCGTTTTCCCTGTTCCGGATTTTCCCGTAAGCACAAAGAACTCCTGTGGTTGGAGTGATAGATTTAATTTGTCAAAAAGATGCACTGGATTGTCCCGATATCATCGGCTGAGATTTTTGACTTCTATCAGTGGTATGCTCTTTTCCATGATGAAATGACAATTAATTAAAAATGAATAATGAATAATGTTGGAACTGCTTTGTTATCGACTATTGTGTTGTCTAAAGTCTAAGTTCTAAGGTCTTCTTGTTGTATACTTAAGTATATCCTCAAAAACGCTATTTTGCAAAATAAACCTATCGCACCCGGGTGTTTGGATTGACAAAAACCTCAAAACTGATAAAACTCGCTTCACTCGTGATAAATGTCCGCTTTGGCGGACGATAAATGACCTTCGGTCGATAAAGATTGAAAAAAATGGTTGAAACTTCAGCCTATTTTCTTATCTTAAGTTAATAATCCGTAATTCGCTCGTCCTTTGCGAAGTCAAAGGACAATCCGTAATCTCTTAATATTTTAATATTTTGGTTTAAAAGTATGCTGGAGTTGAAACATGCCTTGTCAGAATTGGAGAAGGTCGCTGATGGTGTTCAGTTGGAGAATTTTTTTCAGATATATTTGTGAAAGAAAGGACTGATCAACGAAGAATTCAAGATTATGCTTACGTTGCCTGCTGAAGAAAAAAAAGAGAGATGAGTCTTACTCTCTCAGCTTAAGACAACATTGACGGAAGCTTACGAAGCCAAAGAAAATCATTTTAAAATGGCTCAGATCAATCAACAGCTCGAGAAAGATCTCGTAGATATGAGTTTGGAAACGATTGACGAACAAGGATCATATTCGTTATTGGCGGAAATCAGGAGAGATGCTGAAGAAATCTGCAAAGGAATGGGATTTGTGATGGAATACGGTACCGAGATGGTGACCAAATTCGAAAACTTCGAATCGGTAAATATCCCGCTTACCCATCCCGCTACGGAAATGCATGATACTATCTATCTCAATGATAAGGATGCCAACGGAGAAAATCTTATCCTCAGAACGCATACCTCATCTATGCAAAATTATCTCATCAACAAATATGGGTTACCCCTCAAAGCAGTCGTTCCAAGCAAGGTGTATAGATACGAAAATATGGACGCTACGCATGATACGATGTTTTATCAGCTAGAGGGAATCGTTATAGACAAAGATATCAGTATCGCACATTTCAAAGAAATGATGACAAAATTCTTGGCGGCATTACTTCACAAAAACGTTGAGACAAGAATGAGACCATGATATTTCCCTTTTGTGGAGCCAGGATTCGAAATCGATGTAAGATATGATATCTACAACAAAGAAACAGGTAAAATGGAAAAATCCAAATGGATGGAAATTCTTGGAGCCGGAATGATTCATCCGAACGTACTTAAAGAAGCTGGTGTGGATTCTACTCAACGATCAGGATTCGCTTTCGGTGTAGGAATTAGTAGATTAGCTGCTGTGCGTTACGGTATCAAAGATATCAGATACTTTACCAATGGCGACTTGAGATTCGCGAAGTCGTTTGCGTAAATTCAATGAACAATCTCATGGTAGGGGACGGTTTCAAACCGTCCCTTTTGTTTTACCGTATATTTTTTACTTTATCTTGCAATATAAAGACGAATATATATACTTTTTTGTAAATGTAAACAAATATAAACAAATATAAATTTAAAAAACAAAAATATGAAACATGAGATCGAAATCAATGAACGTATTCTTCTTCGTTTGAAGAAAGAAACTGAAACACTTAGAAAGCAAGAAGTTGAAGCTCGTAGATTATTAACTTTGGGATACAAAAAGTTCTTGTCTGCAGATGAAGTTTTGAGTAAACGAAATAAAAAAAGAATAACAACCAATTCTATTGATGAAAACGGAAATATTAACAAAACCGTTCAACGTCTTTGGGACGCAAAAGATGGTTGGAAGGAAAGAAACAAAGAACTTACTAAACAACGAGATGATGCTCACACTGCTATTGCTCTCAAAGAAAAAGAAATTAAAGAACAGGAAGAACTTTTGAACAATCTTCTCCATGAACAACAGATTCAGCTTCAAAAAACTGATGGAATGGTGGATAAAGTATTTACTCTCAATGATAGTGTTGTAGCTGCTTTGGAACATATGGACCGTATTCTTGCTACTGAAGTATTCCCACAACTTCATGAAAAAAGCACGCAAAAAACTATCGAAAACAGTGATAGTACTAAACGATTGATGATTATGACTAATAGCATCAATATCATGGATGTTACTAAAGTGGAAGAAGCTACCGCACTTATTGATGCATTTTTTGTTCGGATTAATCCTAACAAAGAAACTGAATCACAACAAGATGATACAGTGACTATGCTTTCGGAACTTCTTAAGGAACTTTTGGTTGTGAAAATCAAAGTAAAAGCCGGACCTAATTTATCCAAATTCTTGGCTTTGGATTTGAATGAAGAAAAATTTTCTGAACTAAAACAAGCACAAAGATTATTAGCGAGTGCTACTAATTATGTACGATCGGGTAAATATATTCGTCTTTATGTGAGAGATCATAAAGATGCTACCTGGCAACCCGTGCGACAATCATAATGACATTACTTTGTATGAAAAAGCCTGCAGTATTTCTTGCAGGCTTTTTTGCCATATATTTTTTCTTATGTGAGCTAGGCGCAATGGAGCGAAGTAGAATGAGCTCAGACCGATGTTTCACTCTGAATCGTCAGGGTCGGTCTGGACACTAGCAACTCTTGTGCAATCGAGTATTCATTGTAAGGGAAAGTCTCCGAAGAAATAATTATGTTATATCTGTATGTGAATATCATTGTTTCCTAAGTAAAAGATATATTTTACTCATTTTTAATAAAAAGTTTTTTTTGAATTGATTTATTTTTTCAATTTCTTCTTTATCATTTTCTTCATCTAAATCGTAAAGCTTAGTGTTTAATGATCTTATTTCGTAAAAATCCTTCACCAAATCATCTATATTGAAGCCACATTCTTTTGCTGCATTTTTACATTCTACATCCACTTCATATTGAGTTTGATTTCGTCGTTTTTGCGAATGGTATATGATAGCTTTTTCTTTATCACTTTTAAATATTTTTTCCTCATAATCTTTCATTTCTTTTGGTGGATTATCATAACTATTTCAATTTTTAGATATTTTGTATCAATCATATTCACTTTCTCATAATTTACCTCTGAATACATTTAAATGTAGGTTGTTTAGGCAATTGCTTAATGTTTTTATGTCAACGTTATTTTCATTCTCTTTAAAAAATCTTTCTATGATATCAATTGGTAAGAAATTGAAAAAATCTCTGCCTGTTTGTTTAAGCGTCCCCAATAGATCATCTGTAATTTCAATTTCTTTTTCTTCTTTTCATGTAAATATTCAAAATTGATCAGTTATTGGTTTGAGATATTTGTATGCCATGTTTTATATAATAATCAATTAAAAACTATTTCTGAGGAGATTTCACACAACGTCCACTTCTCGTCTGATGTCGTTAGATGTACAGACAGAAGTTGTTGTCGGATTGTCTATCTTTTTGTTGTTTATATTTAAGAGAGTGGAGATTTGTAACTGAGTTTACTATAGGAAAAATATAGACTTTTTCAATTATAAAAAAAGCCGGGATTACCGGCGATTGATTTGATTTTTACTTATTACCGTGGACGATTTCTCTCTAAAAAGAAAGCAAGAACCGTAAAACAACCTATTAAGAAAACAAAAATGTTTCCTATAACTCTTGGGTCAATTGTCATAGTTACTCCTAATGTAGCCAATGCAATAAATAGAAGTAAAAGTAGGATGGAGACAACCAAAAACTTTTTTTTGAAAGTTGTTATGCGTTTGCGGTGCATATTCAACAATATCCATAATAGATAGAAAAATACAAGATCGGCTACAAATACTATCCATATTGCTTTGCCAATCAAATTTCCAACCATCATCGCGCATATTATGAATACTGATATAACCAAAATAATCGGCATCCAATATGTTATCCAAGCGATGAAGGCATTTCCTGATTTTTTAAATTTATTCATGACTTTAGTTTTTATATTAATACTTTAGTTTTTTCTTTTAATTACTTATACATTTTTTCTATAAAAAGTCAACCACAGTAACTTCTAAAAAATCTCCACTCTCTGTTCCTTATTTGAAACAAAAAGTAGATGTCCTCTAACGTCCATTTCTCGTTTGATTTCGTTAGATATACAGATAGAAGTTGCCGTCGAATTCGTCTACTTTTTCGTATGTATATGTAAGAGAGTGGAGATGTAACTGAGTTTAAAGTATAGAAAAAATATGAAAGTTTTCAATTATAAAAAAATTCTGTTTTTTGTCCGAGTTCTTATTTAAATAAAATTACAACCTATTATGGTCTTGTTTTTTCTTCTGGATAACTATCAACTGAATTATAATTATTATTTCCCTTTATGAAAACATCAGAGATTTCATTAGAATTTTTTAAATTTCTTTGGTACATGCTGTATTTTACTTTTAATGCTGGAATAACTTCACACATTTTATTAAAATCTTCTTCTGATATTTCATTATTTATAAATTTTAATAGAAATTCACTGGCTTTTGATTCTTTAATTTTATCAACATCATCAGTATAAAGACTGAGTATACTATTAAAACTATCTTCAGAGATATCTCCTTTAAAGTATTTTTCTATTGCTTCATCTACTTTTCGCAATCCACTGATACTATCAGTTGCTTCTAGAAGTTCTAGGAGTTCTTGATATTCTCTACTTTCACGTCTAATTTCTTCAATTAAAAGGTTAAAATCTGTTGTTTGGATTATTTCCATGGTTAATGAATAAATTAAGAATAAATATTTTTTTATACATTTTTTCTATAAAAAGTCAACTTCAGTAACTTCTAAAAAATCTCCACTCTCTGTTCCTTATTTGAAAAAAAAGTAGATGTCTGACAACGTTCGCTGTTCTGTGGACGTCCCGACCTCCATTGAGGATTTATTGTGGAGGGATGTACGCTAACAGCTGTTGGATGATGTTTTTGGAATCGTTCGATCCTTAATATTTTTCCAATCTGTTTTTAAGGCGATTTCTTCAAATATATTTATCATTTCGTTTGCCCATTTTATTATTGATTGCAATTCCATAAAATCGAATGGCATATTTTCATTAACGCTAAATTCTTGATCTAACATTTTTATTTTTGTGCTTAGTGCTTTGTGATAACCATTGTTATGTAGGCTATTTCTTATTGCTTTACATCAGAGAAGAAATAATTCTTGCTCATTTGATATAATGTTATTTTTTCTTAGTTTGGAGATAATGGTTTCAAATGGGACAAAGCTTGCTGTTTTTGAAAGGGTTTTGTGAATTTCTAAATAATGTTCTTTTATTAATTTATCTATTTCTTCATTTTCAAGAATCTTTAAATACTTTGGCACTTTCATCTTCTTCAATTCTTCTTTACTTAATAGATAAGCACATAATCCATTAGAAATAGCATCCTCAAATAATGAAAAAATGCCAACAAAAAACTCTTGTCTAGAAATTACAAAATAATCCCTACTTATTTCTTTTTCGATATAGGTAAAATCATTAGCAAATTCGAAGATTTTGTTTGTTTCATCAATGAATTCTTTTAAAAGATTAAGATTTATTAGAAAGATATTTAGTCTACTAATAAATTTACATAATGTGCCTTTTAAAATATTGTTTGCTTGTTCTCCGCCAAGATCTTTTATGATTTTTCTCATAAGTTTCTTGATGATATTCTCGATTTTTTGAATTGCCTTTTCTATGTTATCTTTTTTGAAATCGCCTTCTTGTATGTCCATATTTTCTATTAGGTTTTAAAATGTCCTCTAACGTTTGCGACTCGTCTGATGCCTCGACGTTCCGTTGAAATGTATAGTTTAGTCGAGGATGTCAGATAAGTCCTGTTAGAGGACCGACCCCGAATTTTCGGGGGAGGGTATGTATCCCCAATTTGGATTGACTCAACCGCTATATCGCAGGAGCCCTCCTAAATTAAGTTAAAAAAAGATAAATTATTTTCTATTTCTTTTCAAGTTTCTTTTGTTCTTTTACGAGACGATCAAAATCTGATTCTATGCTCTGAGTTTTATTGAATTTTTCGTATTCTCAAAATGCTTTTTCTTCTGCTTGTTCTCTGGAAATTGATCATTTTCCATCTAAGACTTCGTATTTATTGAAATGTAAGAAATTATCTACAGCCTCAGCTAAATCTACCATTTTCATCGGCGTATGGTTTTCTATGATATTCTCTAAATAATCAAAAAATCCTGAAACAGATCTTTCAAGCTTCTTGATATCTGCTTCTTGGAGGTAGTTTTTTGCGATGATAGTGTCAGATTTTAAGATTCTTCATTGTGGCGAATGTTTCCGTATTTTAAGTCCCATAAACACCTCTTTTGCATCTACCTTTTCATAGATTATCTCTGCTGCTGTTTGTCCAGTTATGGCAAAATGAAATTTGTTTTGAATCATGGCATAGAAATTTTTGGTAATTTCTGAATTTGGATCATAGTCTATGCTACATTCTGCGAAAATATCAGTGATTTGTTGATATAATCTTCTTTCGCTTGTTCTGATTGAGCGAATTCTCTCCAATAATTCTTTGAAATAATCTTTTCAGAAATATTTTCCATTTTTTAGTCTGTCATCGTCCATTGTAAAACCTTTTATAATATAGTCTCTTAACTTTTCTGTTGCCCAAATTCTGAATTGGGTTGCTTGTGATGAATTGACACGATATCCTATAGAAATAATCATATCAAGATTGTAAAATTCAATATCTCTGGAAATGTCTCTATCTCCTTCTTTTTGAACTGTTAGAAATTTTCTAATAGTTGGATCTTGCCTTAATTCTCAGCTTTCGTAGATTTGTTTAATATGATAGCTAATGGTCGGCACTTCAACACCAAAAAGTTCAGCAATTTTTTTCTGACTTAACCAAAGATTTTCATCATGCAAAAAAACCTCGACTTTAATTTTCCCGTTGGGTGTGGTATAGAGTAAAAACTCGGTCAGTTCGTCTTTGAGCGATAATTCTTTCATATTAATTTTATGATAAATAAAAGAATTTAATTGTTGTTGGTTTTTGGTTGTTCCACTTTTGTTTTAATTGTTGAATCTATTCAGACTAATTTATTAATATTATTAATGCAATCATAAAATATTTTAATTATTTCTTCCAGATTATTTGTATCTATTTTTTCTTGTATAGATTCTGATGATTTTGTTGAATAATATTCTATATAAAATGTTTTCTCTTGATTTTTATATAAAAATTGTCAATGTGCAAATTTATTTCTTATCTCAATACATTTCTGTATTTCTATAATTATTGATTTGTTTGACTCATAATTTTTTTTAGTTTTAGAGCTTAATTTACAAAGTTCTTTATAAACTTTTCGTTTATTCCCAAATCACAAATAAGATGTTTTTAAAAATAAGTCATTAAATAATTTAGATCATTCGTTTTGTTCATCAAATATGATATATTCTATATTATTACCTATAAGATTTTCTATTGATACGGCAATCGATAATATATTTCCTCTTGTTGTAGAGAAATTGTCTATGGATTTAATAAAATTAGGGTCTTTGTGTTCATTAAATTCACTTTGTTTTCATTCCACAAGAATTGATATTCAATTCTGTCAATTCATAAAAAATCTTTCCATTTTGTTTTCTTATCCACCTAAAACCACTTTCCTTTCTTCCTTACTCAACCAATACAAATCAAAAAAATTCCGTTAATCGTAATTAAAAATCATTATAATAAATTTTATGAATTTCTTCTCGTATATGAAATATAGTCTTTGCAATCTTTTGTCAGGTTTTCCTTTTTATTTTTCTCATTGTACAATCTATATTTCCTTCTCGTTCATGCTCTGCTTTATATTTAGTCATACCATTTATCACAAATTTCCAATCCTTCCATAATTCATCTGGGAAGTCTTCTTTGTATCTTAATGTATGAAAACTTAAATAAGCATTTTTTAGTCTTTCTCTGATATCTCATTTTCAAGTTGATAAAGACTCAATTGCACTATATAATTTTTCATATGTATATGAATAATCGTTCTTCATTTTTTATCTATTTATCTAAAACCACTTTTTTCTCCTCCTCATTCAACCCATACAAATCAAACACCAATTCATCAATTTTCCCATCGATGATCTCCATTTGCTTTTGAATCACTTTCTTATCATCTTCAAACTCTGTTTCTTTGAATTTTTTTTGTGCAACAATCATTTGATCAACTAATTCAATGATTGGTTGTTGTAGAGATTCAGAAACTTTAGGAATTGGAAATTCTCTAAATACTCAAACTCCAATATCTACTCAAACTCATCTTTTTTTACCATATCTTTCAAACCAAATTTCTCACAATTTCGAGTTCATTAATCACAATAAAAATTTCAATGAATATCAAAGTTCTTTATTAATTATTACAGAAAATGAAAAACCAACAAAATATCATTCTTCATCATAATAAAATTCTGGTGTTTTAAACATTCACTTACATATCAATTTTGGATTTTCAAAAAATTCTTTTTTTCTGAATCTATGCAATCAATATGGTTGATTTGATGAAGTGATAAATTGTTTCATTTTATCTAAATGTTTTTTTATATTTGGATATTTACCTGATTTTATTTCTTCTTTGATTACTTTGTCGCTATAAATCAAATATTCATCCTTAAAATTTATTCAATACCTATTTACATGGCTAGTATTTAAGTATTTTTTGAGTAGTTTTTTTTCATCTTCATTTAAATTTAATTCTTTAACTTCATTCTTGTTTAGGACAAAAACTCAATCTCAAACCTTAAAATTGATATTTTCTTTTAACTGATTTTTTGATATTTTGTCTGTTGCTTCAACAACTCATTGAGATACTTCAAATAAATCTCCAAGTTTTTGATAATTTTTTCATTCAAAAATATTTATAGAAGAATCAAAACTAATTGTTAAATTCTCTTTTACTAATTGGTTGCTTTCTAGTTTTTCGGCTTTTTTATCGTCTATTCCTTCTATTGAAAAATTGAGGTTTTCAACTTTCAAATACTTCGTTTTTTTGCTTTTACTTGCTTTTTCTTTTTTATACATATGGATCATATGCTTTCAACTTACTCATTGGAAAACTGGTAATGAATCAAAATCTATTATATGAGTAAATGTAAGTTCTTTTTTTATTCTTTCTATCAATGTTTTAGCTCATAAACCTTTTATCCAATAGCTGTTTGTTATAAATCCTATATTTCACTTTTCTTTTACAATATCTATTGCTCTATGTAAAAATAAGTACCAAAAGTCCATTTTACCTTGATAATATTTTTTATAATTGCTTTTTTTGATTGGTTCAAATAATCGAGCATTATCCCTTTCTTTATTGTATGGTGGGTTTCCAATAACTGTGTCAAAACCTCATTTTGCAAATACTTCTGCAAATTCTTTTTCCCAATCAAACGCATTTATTTTTTTGATAGTTGCCTCGTCTGGAGATTCTAAATTTGTATAAATACTGCTATCTACTAAACTATTTCCGCATTTTATATTGTTGTCTAATTTTGGCAAAAGTGCGGCGTCTATTGTACTAAATAATTGATTTGCTGTTTCTGCTGTTTCTCATTCCAAAAGCTTCAATAGAAGCGACAATCTGCTTACTGCGACTGCTTGACGATCAATATCTACTCCGTAAATCATGTTTTTTAGTATTTCTTTTTTGTATGCGAAAGACAGATGATATCCGCTTTTGAACTGATAAATTTTACCTTCTTTGATTGATTTTTTGATAGTTTCATCGTTCAAAGTATGTTGTTCCAAAAATCGATTGAGAATATAGTCGTATGCTCCTATCAAAAAAGCTCCACTTCCACAAGCGGGATCAACAATATTGAGTTCTAAAGCTTGTTTTGGTGTTTTTCATTTCAAAAGTTCTCAGACGGTATTTTTGACGATATAATCTACGATGTATTGTGGAGTATAAAAAACTCAACCAGCTTTTTTAACATCAGGTTTAAACTCTGTTTTGATTGTTCTTCCTTCTTTGACGAGAGTTTTCCCCAAAAACTTTTCGTAAATATTCCCCAAAATATCCACTCATAAGACAGAAAATTCATATGGACAAGCGGGATAATAGAGGGAAACTAATATTTGCTTTAGAATTTTATCGTCTAGTTCAAATTTTTTGAAAATTTCGGTATTATCAAAAAGTCAGCTATTATATTTCTTGTCAGAAGCTTCAAAATACCTGATTAAATGCTTCCATATTTCTTTTCCATTTGCGATAGTTTCTAGATTTCATGAATTTTCAATTTTTTTGTCTTCGGCAATTCTCAGAAATATGATTTTATCTACGATATCACCGACTATGTTATTTAATCTATCTAAATCTCGATTTCTTTCGTGTCCATATCTGAGATAAATATTTTTTGCCAAAGCGTCTCTTCGGTCGTCGATCATATTAAGGAAATCGACATCTACGGACAATGTTCATGTTTTTTTTGATTCTTGGATATATTTGTCCAAAGCTCATTTTTCTACTGCTTCTTTACTCAGAGTATTGTATATCCATTCTCGATTTTCTTCAAATTCTTCAAAACTAAAATATTTGATTCTTGCTGTTCCTGCTTTATCTGTCGGATTTGGTTTTACTCTTGTATCGTAAATTGCTAATTCTTCAAAATCTGTCAAAATTCCTATTGGTAATTTTGCTGTCCAAGAATATCTGCGAATTTGATATGCGGGTTCTACATCATCTTTGATATTTACTGATGGTTTCTTTGCTTCCACAAAAAATATTCTTCTTCCTCATAGTCTAAAACTATAATCTGGAGCTTTTGCTTGTCAATTAATCTTTAGTTTATCTTCCAAAACTACTTCTTTGTATTGTTCAGAGCGTCAAAAATGATTATTCACATCCCATCCCAAAAGTTCAAAAAACTTGTCGATGAATTGTTGTCTTGTATTGGTTTCGTTAAAATTTCAAGATGTATAATCTTTGATATTATATCTAAATTGTTCTACAAGTTCTTTTATTTGTTCCATATTGTCTGTATGAAGGATAAATTCTTCCCTTTTATATGTTTATTTGTGTGCGTTTCCATTCTTTTTCTAAAAAAATCTAAACTAAAATAAAAAGAGGGCTCCTTCATTTTTTTTCTTATTTTTTTTGCTAATCCAAATAGGGATATATCATACAACGTTTAGCTGTGCGACACCGGATCTGTGTCTGGTGCAGGCACCAAGTGTCGTCATAGAAGCGGTAATAGTACAAAAAACGACCCCGTAGCAAGTACGGAGTAGGCGTTTTTTTTGTTTTACTTATGCTTCCACTTTTCTCTCATTTTCTTACCAATCATCTGCCTCTCTCGCTTTGTGTTTATAAACTTTTTAAATCCTTCTATGAGGGTCTGATGTTTCTTGTTTTTGACCAAAACACCACAATCGCTATCCACCAATTCTGCCGTCGCTCATTCACCGTAGCCGAAGATGGGAACTCACAAAAGCATCGCTTCCACGGTTCCGATTCCGTAACTTTCTTTGGTTAGATTGATGAGTCCTTTGGCTTGGCTAATGATCTTCACTCTTTCGTCGATATCGCTGATCCGTCCTATAAAGATAATGGTCGGTCCTGCGATGGATTTGAGGTATTTCTCGTCGGGGCCACTTCCCATAATGATCAATGGTACTTTCATTTCGTTGCAGAGTTTGATGATTTTGTCGGCTTCTCTGACGAAAGTTACCAATCTTCCTACGTAGACATAATATTCCAGTGGCGTTTCTTGAAGAGATGGCAGGAAAAACTTTTCTGCAATGCGTGGATATTTGACGTGGATATTTTTCATATCATATAGTTTTTCTGCTACTTTGGCCGTGTATGTGCTGTTTGCACAGACTTTGTCGAATTTGGTAAATTGCATATCCCGTTCTCTCAATCTCGGAACTATTCGATTGAAGAGTTTCCCTTTGAATCCTCTCAATTTTTCTCTGTATTCATCGTAATGTGTCCAGATATATTGCATAGGCGAGTGGAGATAGAGCGCTGTTGGTATTCCGGATATTGGGGTGATGTTTTTCGCGATGGCGAAAGAAGAAATCGTGATATGGTCAGGCTTTCGCTTTTTTATTTTATATGAAAGAATCTTCATTAGGCTCGGATAGAAGAACATGAGGTTACGATAGTCAAAGAGTCGTGAAATGCCTGGTATATGATGTCTGCTACACCAGAGGAAAAGATTGTTTATTTGTCTTGGTAATGCAGTGATTACTTCTAGCTGATGCTGTTGTGTCTTTAGATATTTGCTATCAGAAAAAAGCGTAAACACTTTGGCCTGTTCGATATCCTTTTGTTCATCTATGAGGTCCTTGAGTACAGCTAGCGCTCATCCTGGCTGGATTCGGCAATGGATAAAAGCAACTTTCATTGCTTTTTGATAAAATGATAAAAACTCACTATGTTCGCGATAAACACTTCGTGATAAATATTTTATTGTTTTATCGGCCGGAGGCCTTTTATCAATTTATCGGACGAAGTCTTTTTATCAATGTAATGTATCGTTTTATCGTTTCGAAGCAAGGAAAATATTTTCTTGGCAAAAGTCCTTGAAAAGCAGTCTGAAAATCGTATCAATCAGTCGTTTATTTTTTTGTATTTTTGATGAATAGAGAAGAAAGAGTATTTGTAAAGAAAAATCTTGTCAAACTTATCATAGGACTTGTCTTGTTGGGATTTTCTTTTACTTATATCCAAAAGCATCCTGCGGAAAAAGTATCTATATTTTCTGGTTTTCAGGTCCTTTGGCAGAGAGTAGTGGTTTATGTTCATAAAGTGACAGATACCAATTCTGAAGCTTTTCAAAAGAAATATGATTATGAGAAAACGTATCAAGAGCTTATCAATATGGCAGAAAGTAAAGGATGTTCTGATCCTAATATCCTTACGGAACTCAATGAAACGTATTTGAGTCTCAAAAAAGAATGAGCCAAAACTTTGGAAGAAAACTTGCCTGGATATATTCGCAAAGCCAATGAATACAAGCATATGATAGATGATTGTACTAAATAATATTAGCTTAAAGCATAAAGCATAAAGCTCAAGGCTCTCTATTTCTTTCCATAAAAAAACCCCACAATTGCTGTGGAGTTTTTTTGTATGTATTCATTTCGAGCGAAGGGAGAAATCTGCGCTTCATAGCTTAAATAGCGTAGATTTCTCCTCATTTTATTCGTCGAAATGACCCAGGACTCGATGTCTAAAAGAACGGGATCTTGATATCTCGGAAGTGGACCAGATCTTTGAGTAAGATATATACACCCAAAGTCATCAATGCAATAAAGAACACGAGATTGATATATCCTTCGATATTGAAGTATTTTTCCGGTTTGAGTCTACCTATCCATTGGATGAGTACCCCCAACAATCTTCCTCCATCCAATGCGGGGATAGGTAAGACGTTGAATATTGCTAGTGCTAATGAAATCATTCCCGCAAAGGCAAGGTAGAGTTTCCATCCTCCTGCGTTCAATAATGCTTCTCAGAATTTTATTGCTCCTGCTGGTCCTGTGAGTCTATCAAGCGAAGTTTTTATTCTTTCTTTTTTGAGTGATAAGAGGTCGCTTCCTAGTGTTTTTAATGCAGAGAACGTAAGTATTGTCTGTGCTTTGATCTCTTTGGCACCTATCCACATCGCTTTTACAAAAGGGAATTTTATAGGTTTGAGGGCTAATGCTTCTGCATGAAATGTTAGTCCTAAGATGCAGTTGTCTGCGGGACAATGAGCCTGAGTCAGTATATTTTTGTTGTCTCTCACAACGACGACTGATATGTCTTTGTCTATATTTTTTTTGAGGATATTCCCTATATTCCGCACATCGACAGGTTCGTTATTGATCGAAAGAATAGTGTCTCCTGAAATCATTCCCATCTCTTGGCCGAGAAGATTGTTTGCTACTTTGTTTATCTTGGCTGGAGTGGAAACTAAATCTCCACTGATGAATCCTTCTTTGTATAAGAAGTTTACTGTCGGCATCAAATAACTATTTTGTTGTGATGATAGCGCATTTTCTGGTAATACTGAGATAGGTTGGGTTCCCATAGTGAAGATAGCCGTGAAAAGTACCCATGCCAAGAGTAGATTCATGCCCACACCAGCAATTAATATTACTATCTTGTTCTTTATCTTGGCTTTGATGAAACTATCTTTTGCATTAAAATCTGCTTCATCTTTTGGATCTTCTCCTTTGAGTCTAACGAATCATCCGAGAGGTAAAAGATTTAATGTATATTGCGTACCAGATTTGTCTTTCCAAAGTTTGCATACCTTGGGTGGTATTCCGATACCAAATTCCAATACCTTTACTCAGCTTCTTTTTGCTGTTATGAAATGCCCTAATTCATGTATGAGTACTAATCCCATAAACATAAATATCCCTATCACTAATGCCATACTTTTAATTACTAGTTAAAAAATACGATTTTTTCGTTGATTAGTATTTACGGAATTGTATAACCAAAGCAACGTATTTTTTTATCTAACATCTCTATTACGTATGAAACTGATTGACGCACATACTCATTTGAATACTGGTGATCTCTATCCTCATCGAGAGGAATATCTTTCTCAATTTGTTCAAGCTGGAGGAGTGGGATTGGTGAATTCTGGTGCAAGTGAAGAATATAATACGAGAGGACTTGAAATAGCCAAATCAGCTAAAAGTTGAAAGCTTGAAGCTTGAAGCTGTGTTGTGAAGTCGACAATCGGGTATCATCCCGAGTGTTGCAATGATGGCGAGATTACCCAAGAAAATATGCAGCAAAAAATATCTGATTTGAAAAAAATGTATGAAGAAAACAAAGAACATATAGTAGCGATTGGTGAGTGCGGTATCGACACCTATTATCCTGGTAGTGAGCAACATCTCGCGTTACAAAAACAATTGTTTGTTGCTCAATGCGATTTGGCTAGAGAGCTTTGATTGCCGTTGATGGTTCATATTAGGAAGGATTTTGAAAGCGCTTTTGAGATTCTCAAAAATTATACTGACCTGACTGTCTATGTTCATTGTCGATGATTCGGACCTGAGGAGTTCAAGGCCTTGACTGCAGAGTTCAAAAGTTTCTATATATGATTCTGTGGTAATGTGACCTACAAAAACGCTTATGCACTTAGAGATACTTTGTCTCTTGTGGCTTTGGATCACTTACTTTTGGAGACGGATGCACCGTGGTTGAGTCCACAAGTGGTTCGTGGGACAATGAATTATCCATCCAATGTGAAATATATCTATGAATTTGTTGCTGATTATCTTAACATAGCTCCTGAAGTGCTTTCACAGCAAGTGGAGACTAATTTTCACTCTATATACAAAATCTAAATTAATTACATATAAACTTGACTTTTTATAGCATATTTTTATAGTATTGGGGATTTATTTCCTAGATTTTTGCTATGGAATCGAAAGACCTTTCCATGTATACTATCAAAACTGAAGATATCATCCAGCAAGGAAAAGATATTTTTCCTGCTTATGCTCACCTTTTTGAACTTTCCACTCCTGGATCTTATATGCAGTTTTATGATATCGATATGTGAATCAAAACAAAGACTGTATCTGTGCTTTCTTCTTTCTTAGAGGAACTGAATGGTCTAAAAAGCAGGATACATGATGAATTGTTTGCTATTATTTCAAGGCCCGACGCTACTGTTGGCGAATCTAACGTGCTTATGAAATCGATACATCAATTGGGTGACGATCTCACGCTCTTTGAAAAAAAGTTTAGTGAGTATCCTTTGCGTACCTTCGTGGCTTCTGTCATGGAAAAGTGAACTCCTCTTGATATCATAGGACTCATTGAAAAATTTAGATATGATAGAGTTTTTAATGATAACGCTTCTCATAAGCTTCCTATGTATATTGATGAGCTTATCCGCATGTTCAAAATCAAACATGGCGATGTATTGTATCAGAAAATTGAATCCTTTAGAAGTGAGTATCTCCAGTTGCTTAGTGATAAAATACATGCTCATGATGTTATGGATGAGTCTACATATATGTCTTTTATGACTATTTTGGCGCGTGCTGAACAACATCAATTCTTTGATTATTCCCTAAGGATGTTTCTTGATGAGATGCAGAAACAAGCCCTCGCCACACTTCCTGACGATCATGAAGTAAAATAAATTTTATTTCATAGCTTCTATGGATTCTCAACAACAACTTTCTCAGCTCATTGAACAAATATATGACTATACTACTATCATACAACAAATCCTGCAAAAAAATCGATCCTAGTTTGATTGATTTCACGACAGGAAAAACAAAGGATGATTTCCTTTAATAAAAACACCTTTTCTATCTATATATACTATCTTTATCAGTAACCTACTATTATGGTATTAGCCAAATCTCCTTATTATGATCGTGTAAATGAGCTGAACTCCTATATCTCAAAACATCAGTCATCTTTTGGTGATATTATACAGCTTCTCACTGGTGAATTGGCAAGCTTGCTTTCCTCTCACAAAAAAAGTCAGACCAAGTATACGCTCTATCAGCTTACCCTTTTTGAGGAAAAGGTTGTTACGCCATATATCAATATGCACGTTAAGGAGTATGGTGTCGATCATATCGATGTAGTCAAAGGACTGCAATCTATCAAAGATCAAATTATATCTCAGCAATATACCTTTAAGACATATATGTTTACCAAACAGATTGATGATATCATAAAAAGCAATGATCTAGAAGCTATAAAGGGGAAGCTTCGTTATTTGGAAGAATTGTTTCGACAACAGCCTTCTCCACGATCTCAAACATTTATTCTTCAGCAAGCAGAAAAATGTATCAACGCGCTGCCTTCGTTATCTCAAAGATCTCTACGAGAGTATAAGTTTAAGAATGATGATCCAAAGACCGAATCTCTCTGAAAATAGACCTATACATATCTTATTTCAACTTCAATATTTTTCTTCATAAAACTATATTTACTAGTATGATGAATACGCCCAATCCTATGAGGGCGTATTTTGGTTCAAAGAAAGAAAGCAACCATCTTCCTGCTATAATATATATTCCAAAAACACTAAAGATTATTGATCTTGTTGTTGCAATTGATCTTCCTTTTGTTTCTTGCACTAAAACATGATTCCAACTTGGTTGCCACAAACCATCGAAGATATAAAATATCGCAGTTATTATAACAAGCCATATCCATGAATTTAAAAGAAATGCTGCAACCAATAATGTTATTCATTGTAAGCTTGTCGCCAATACTCGTGCAAATGTATAACTGTATTTTTCTCCGATCTTATATGCATACTTCATAACAAAAACTCATCATATTCATATTATACTAACAATAAAGCCAGAGTACCAATCTGACATACCCGCTTTGGATGCCATAGGTAAAAAGATGACACTAAGAAATAATACATGATGAGAAAGAGAACGATAGAGTAATATCAATCTCATTTTGCTATTGCTAAAAACGTTTTTAATTGCTTCTTTGGCTGTTTCTCGATTAATTTTAATGGACTGTTTTATAGAAATCAATGTATCTTTTATAGGACTAACTTCTTGTAATTGAAATACTAGATATACTAAAACGATAGCTCATAGTACATCAAGTCCTGCTAATACTGTGTATCAGCTCTCTCCGAGCCATTTTAAAATAAAAGAAGACACTATAGGACAAATAATTCCAGCTAATTCGTCATTAAACATAAATCTTCCTATATGTTTTCCAAATTTATCCTCTTCTCATAGAACTCTTAAATTTTCTTCTAGAAACGCTTGTCCCGTTCCGCTTCGGAAACTAAAATATAGTGCACCGAAAATAGCCGCAATAACAAATCAGATATAACTTGGGAATAATAAAATACATATCGCCGAAATGAGACTACAAATCAAAGATATGGTCATAGATTTTTTTCTGCCTGAGGTATCCGCTCGAACAGAGGTAGGAAGTTCAAATATAACTATTCAAAATATACCAATATTCGATATGAGAATGATTTCAGGTAAGCTAAGTCATGTGTATTTGTAAAATAATCCCATGATAGGAATCAAAAAAACAATCCCTGAAATCAGGTTAATTAGTCCGTGGATTCTCATATTTTTGCGTGCTATCGCTTCCATGCTTAGACTCCGACTCTAAAGAAAATTTCCTTGTCGACTAATTCTCTTTTCGTTCATCGTTTCAATGCGGAGATCTGTTTCATAATCTCTATTTTTTCTGGTATATTGAGAATAGGATCACCATAAGGTACTCTTGTAGTAAAACTGAATGGTCTGGTTGGCTGGTTGTTGACTACGATTTTTGCTGCGGCTCTAAACGTATCTCCATTGACCATATCGATAGCGCTAAATTCTGGCCCCATTTCCTTTTCCATAAATTCTGCATCAGGTGCACCAATTTTGTGGATAAAAAAGTTTCCTACGTTACCGAAGATTGTCTTGGAGAGATCAAGATTTCCTCATAATCATTCTTGTTTCAATTGATCGATGTATTGATGACCTATAATAAGTCCTAATTTATATTTTCTCGCTTCAGACAAAATACTTTCAATAGACTTGGATACATAATTTTGGAATTCGTCGATATAGAGAAAATATGGCGTCCTATCTTTTGGATCAATTTTTGCTCTTTTGAGTGCTGCAATTTTTACTTGCATTGCTATCATTCTTCCTATGAGTTTGCTCGTTTCTTCTCCTACAAGACCTTTGGAAAGATTTACCAAAATAACTTTTTTTTCATTCATAGCATCAAAGAAATTGAATGATGATTTGGGTTGTCCGATGATATTTCTTACATAGGTTCCTGTTGTCCATGGTCAAAATTTTGCTTGCAGGAACGGGATGATTTCTGATTTTTCTCTTTCCCCCATTTTCCTATAGGTCTTGTTCCACCGTGCGGCGATGATAGGATTTTTGACGTTCCTGATTTTGCTTTCTGCAAATGCATCGTCGGTAAAGAGTCTCATGATATCTATGAGTGTTCCTCCTTCTGGTTGTTCCATTAGCAAGAAACATGCGTTACGGAAGTAATCCTGTATTCTTGGTCAGAAAATTTCTTCTCCGTAGATAGAGACGAACATTTCCACCAAATCGTTGGTGATGACATCTCTTTCATCCTCATTCTCTGCACCATCCAATGGATTGAAGGCGATTGGATAATCCGTATTTGCGAGATCAAAATAAATCAGATCATCTATTTTTTCTTTAGGATAATATTTCATTATAAATTCTGCTAAATCTCCATGTGGATCTATTGCACAAAAACCATTATTCATTCTAATATCTTCTAACATTGCTGTATACATAAGTGTTGATTTACCAGAACCTGTTTGTCCTATGATATACATATGTCTCATTCTATCATCATTGTTGGTCATAATCCTTACTTCTTTTTTTATTCCTGCATAGGTGTTGTATCCTAATAGTATTCCATCTGTCGGTAGATTATCTGGTGCAGGGATAATTTTGTATTTTTGCCGACTTATTCTTGGATTTCTATTAAACTTTGCATTAGGGATGTGAATGATAGAGGAAACCTCTTTGATGCTCAGAATCATCTTTTTGTTTCGTTTGAGGATGCTGGATAATCGTCCATTATCATTTCGGAAAAGTCTATTGATGAAGTCTTTTGCAAATTGCTGCATATCTTTGGCTTTTTTGAATTTGAATGCATTGAGTCCTATATAACTATATTGGCTGAAAGATCTTGCCAAGTCTTCTATCACTTTTTCGGGCCTGTTCTGTTCTGGAGAGGTAACGAGCGCTCTTATTTTTACTGAAAAGATCTCTTCTTCAGATTTTTTATCTAGATCTCCTGTTTGTTGCTGGGTGAGATCACTTTTTTTGTTGTCGTCGTCTTTTGGTGCGTCTTTGCTATCGCTGTTTGCACCTACGATACCTTTTCGGATATCCTTGAGCAACATATTGATGAATCCTTTGTTTTTCCCTTCTTTGATTTTTTTGGATTCTTTTCTGAGTGCTTTGAGCGCATCTTCATCGAGTGGTGACATCAACACTTGTAGGCACATCTTCTCGTCAGTGAATACTTTGGAATATGCAGAAAGCAAACTATCCATTGGATCAGCCTCGAAAGCATCGTACGTCTTGATAGGGTATGCGTTATCTTTTGTCAGAAAAAATTCTCCTCCTGCCATATATTTTCCTGCTTCTAATAATTTAGGTTGATCAATTGGATCTACGACAGCTCCTATTAGGAATGATGAGATGAGCTTTTCCATAGTCTCTACGTGTTCGTCCGGCACACCCATGATAAATTTGATGATTTCCTTTTCTATGAACATCTCCATGCTGATATAATTCTGTCCAAACTTCTTGTATTTCCGTTTATCTTCGACTATCGAATAGAAATTTTTATAAATCTGGTTCATAATCTGGATATTCTGCTTCATATCCTTGATGGTATCTCCTCCGTCGTCACCTCATTTTGTCGTCACACTTTTGGGTATTTTGATTTGAAGATATTTGAGTTTGTTGGTTTGATTGATCCTATGATTTTTGTACATCGAAGAAAAAATCGCCTTGATGAGGAATGTCCCTATCAGTCGTAGTCCTAGCGTTATGATAATCAGCATAATGAAGTCGTTCATTCGTCTTTTGTTTCGCTAAAACCCTTTTTTCTGGGTCATTACTATTATAGTTAATATATTCAAAAATGCAATTTTGTTCCTTTATTTTGTGCTTTACATTGCTCTTTTTTCACCAAAAATACAAAAATGTTATGTGATATGTTTTTTATAATCACTTGTTTTTCTTTTTTATATCACTAGTTTTTCTTTGTAACCATATCAAGAGTGGACGATAGAGACTAGGCTCGCTATTACCGTCCCAGCAACCTTCCTTCGGGAGTGGTGCTACTTCCTACCCATTATGGGAGAGATATCAAAAAATAATTATTGTTTTTGAACTCTTTCGTGATGGAAGAGCTTTTTTTGTGTCAGAAGATTTCAGAATATTATGAACTGATGATTTCAGAAGATACAAAAAGTTTATCATTTTATCGTTACCCTCGAGAAATCGGGGGGAACTTTTATCATTTTATCAATTAGAGTATGAAACACTTTATTACCTGTGAATCCGTTACTGAAGGACATCCTGATAAGATGTGCGATCAGATTTCTGATGCTGTTTTAGACTCATGTTTGGCACAAGATCCCTATTCTAGAGTCGCCTGTGAAACACTTACTACGACCTGAATTGTTATCGTTGCTGGTGAAATTACTACCAAAGCCAATATCGATTATGAATCTATTGTCAGAAATGTTGTTGTGAATATCTGA
>Ga0209450_10000040_pt1 | contig 93402 bp, 82 predicted proteins | sample FrelakmetLWP11LW_FD_187149 | JGI IMG/M metagenome (GOLD analysis project Ga0209450, IMG submission 187149) | Freshwater lake sediment microbial communities from the University of Notre Dame, USA, for methane emissions studies - LWP11 LW (SPAdes)... | ecosystem: Environmental > Aquatic >... | reverse complement strand
CAATAAAATTCTTGATATTTTATCCCTTTGGTTTTGATCCATTTAGATGAGCTGGTTTTTATTTCCTCGACCACTTTACCGATAGATAAATTCTTGGCTATGACACACAAGATATGAATATGATCTTCAGCGCCACCTATGCGTAGCGATTGGCAATTATGATTTTGTAAAATTTTAGCTATATATAAATAAAGCTCATGATTAATTTCATCATCAAGATATGGGATTCTATATTTAGTCCCAAAAACAATATGAGCTAACAAACCGGTTAATGATTGCGCCATATGATTATTTTATGGCTTTATGCAACAATAAAAAATACCGGGATTTATACTATAGCTGATTACGCCCTCTGGGCTTGATATTCCCGTGCCTATCCCTAGCCCTGCGCAACGCAAACAGCGCGTTGCTTGAGCTAGGCTATCAGGATTTAGCCCTTCGGGCGTAGATTTGAAAAAAATATTTTTTAAAACCTCGGATTACAACAGTCTTATTCACCATCTGCAAACTTGGTAGCGCAATATAGGTTAGTTAATAGTGAGGAAATTTTACTTGCGATGCTTTCGTAAAAATCTGGTGATTTAAGCTCCTCCAGCTCCTTTACACTTATACCAAGCTTTCCAGCCAACTCCTCCCTAGTAAAAGGTTTTACTCTTACTTCTGGATTACCATCTGGTGCATAATCCCTGACCCTTCCCTCATCTAACACTGTCTTTATTCTATCAAGAGTTAGAAACCTATTAATCATCCCTTGTGCTGTTGAAAAACTTACATTGCCAGGCGATTGCCCAGAGGCTAAAATAACATTAGTCATAGTTGACCCTCTAACGGTTGATTATGATTAGTGCTGTCGGTTGTGTTGATGCACTCCGATGGCACGCCCTTACAAAAAAATTTACTGCTTTTTTACTTTTCTACTCCTCCCCTTTGTTTTTTTGTGTAGCAAAAAATCTCTATTCTTATGAGACTGTTGCAAGCTGGGATAATTAAAATAATTTTTGCAACGCCCCAGCTAGCTACATCTGGTAGACGTAGACTAAAAAACGTTTACAAAATTTTAAACAATAAATTCAGCCCGAAGGGTCAAATCCTGATAGCCCAGCCTAAAGCCCGCGTTTTTTGCGGGCTGCAGGGCTGGGTGATGATAGCAGAATGAATACAGCTCGAAGAGCGAAATAAAACTCTATCCTAAAAAGCCTCTAAGTTTCGCTCTTCGAGCTGTATTCTCTCGCACTCATTTACCTAGCCCTGCGGGCGTGGAGTTGACAAAAAAATATTTTCTAAAAACTCGGATTGCAACAGTCTCCTTATATGGTTTTGTTGCTGGTTTGGAAAAATTCTTTTCATTTGTTTTTTGTTTCTGTTGTTTTTATTTAAGCATATATTAATATTTTAAATAGTGATGTCAAGTTTTTTTAAAATAATATTTATTTAGAAAAATATTTCGTTAGCATTATACACAACAGCTATCGCTTTTAACATTTTATTGCATATCAAACAATATATGTTTTTCATGTAAATCTTTATTATTTTGAACATTTTTACATAATGGCGTATATTTAATATTGTTATGGATAGGAAAATATTGGATAAAATCAAACAAGTACGAATATCCGCAGGTCTTTCGGCTCGTAGGCTTGCGCTGTTGTCTGATCTAAGCACAACATCTATTTGTAACATTGAAGATGGGAATACCCCATCAATGAAAAGCTTAGCTAAAATTCTTAACGCCCTTAGTTTACGCATCAATGAGAAAATGTTTTTAAACAGCTTAAAAACAAAAAGAAAAGCTTTGAATATAACGCTGGAAAAGATGGCTCGAATTGCTGGCGTTAGTCATTCAGTAATACATCAAGCAGAACAGGGCGTAATGCCATCAACTAAAACCTGCTGTATAATTGCAAAAGAACTCGACATTCCCCTGGTGGAATTAATAGAATGGCCGAACAATAAGATTTAACGAAAATATAACCACTTTCCAGCAAAAAACAACATATACTATGTGTAAGCTCGGTGGTATTGTGATGTCAAGCATGGGTACGAAAAACTACGATCTAATAATAATCGGCGGCGGACCGGCTGGAATAGCCGCAGCTTTAGCCGCCCACAAAAACCAGGTAAACAATATTTTACTCATTGAACGCGCCAAAGAACTCGGTGGCATTTTAAATCAATGTATTCACAATGGCTTTGGCTTGCACCACTTCAAAAAAGAATTAACTGGTCCAGAATATAGCGATTTAATCATAAAAGAATTACAAAAAACCAATGTCGAAATCATGACCGATAGCATGGTTTTAAAATTAGACGCTGTTAAAAGCAACAAAACAGTTCATGTAATCAACAGTAAACTTGGACTCAGAAAAATTAAAACAAAAGCTGTTGTCCTTGCCATGGGATGTCGCGAAAGAACTCGCGGAGCAATTAGAATTCATGGCGCCAGGCCTGCCGGAGTTTACTCTGCTGGAACCGCCCAAAGATTAATTAATATCGACGGGTATATGCCCGGGAAAAAAGTTGTGATTTTAGGTTCGGGCGATATTGGTTTGATTATGGCGCGACGTATGACTCTCGAGGGCGCTAAGGTCGAAGCCGTACTTGAAATTCTTCCACACTCAAACGGCTTAACCAGAAATATCGTGCAATGTTTAAATGATTTTGATATCCCACTGATGCTTTCGCACACTATTACAAAAATCCATGGTAAGGATCGCGTGGAAGGAGTTAGCATAACTAAAGTCGATGAAAATTTATGCCCAATTACAACCACTGAACAATTTATTCCATGCGATACAGTATTATTATCAGTTGGCTTAATCCCAGAAAACGAAATCTCTCGTGTTGCCGGCATTACAATAGATCGAAAAACAGGTGGACCAGTTGTCGGCGAGTTACGGCAAACTAGCAAAGACGGGGTATTCTCTTGCGGCAATGTTTTACACGTTCATGATCTCGTTGATTTTGTTAGCGAAGAAGGAGATTTGGCTGGTTTTGGTGCCAGTCAATATCTTCATGATAATTTTAACCCGGGCTTTACGCATACGACTGCAGCTAGAGATGGTGTAGGTATAGTTGTTCCGCAAAAAATAAATGTGGAAAACCTAACCGATCAGGTCAAATTGTTCGTACGGGCAAAAAAGATTTTTACAAATAGCGTAGTCAAAGCCTATCTTGGCGATAAATTAATTGCCCATAAAAAAGAAAACAAATTCTTGCCAGCAGAGATGGTTAGTTTTGCTCTAAAAAAACAAGACTTGCTTGACAACCCTGGCACCGAGGTAATAATAAAAATTGAACCATCTTAAAACACTTATGCTCCGGAGGAGTTAAATGCTTCACCAGCCCAGCCTAAGCCGAACGTTGTTTGTGAGGCGCAGGACTGGGAATAGTAAAAATCGAACCGACAAAAATATGAAAGCACAAACACCAATCAATATGACTTGTATTTGTTGTCCGCTAGGCTGCGATTTAACAATCAATAAATCCAGCGCTGAATTTACTATCGCCGGAAACAAATGCCCACGTGGAAAAAAATATGCGATTGAAGAACTAACAGCTCCCAAAAGAATTGTCACAAGCACAGTAAAAATCGCGGGCGGCGCCTATCCAGTGATCCCTGTAAAAACCGCTCATGCAATTCCCAAAGAAAAAATCTTTACTATTATGCGCATCCTTGCTAACGTTGAAATCCAAGTGCCTGTTCATGTTGGTGATACAGTAGTAAAAAATATAGCTGACACTGGGATAGATGTCGTGGCCACGTGTTCATGCGGGAGAGGTGTCCGAGCGGCCGAAGGAGCATGACTGGAAATCATGTATACGTGTAAACGTATCGTGGGTTCGAATCCCACCCTCTCCGCCATACCATTTACGCTATGCTGATTTGGACGTGTTTTCCAAATACCGCAGCAAATCTAAGTAATGTTGACATACGAATATCTTCAGACTTATTTTCGATACGCGAAATAGCAGATTTTTGAGTATGCATTTTGTTGGCTAGCTCTTCCTGCGTGAGTCCAGCCTCTTCGCGCAAAGCACGCAATACAACACTTACTTTGAAATCTGTATAACCTTCTTCATAATTTTTATCAAACTTTTTGTCAGAAGCTCTTCGTTTGTTTATATATCGCTTTAAGTCACTCATTTTTATTTACCTCGTTCATTTGTGTATTCTCGCTTTCGTTTTTCTGCCAATGCAATTTCATTGGATGGTGTTTTTTGGCTTTTTTTACAAAATCCATTTGTTGCAATAAAGTTGTTATTATCGAAAAACCCTAAAACTCTAAAAACGCTAAAACTTGCTTGGATACGTATTTCCCAAATATCATCCGTACTTTTAAGTTTCTTCAAATATACTTCAGGAACTTTTTCTAGCTCCTCTATTAAATTCATTACCCACACAACCTTTTGGGCTTGTTTGGCAGATAGATTGTCTAAAAACTCTTCTATTGGGCAAGCGCCAAAAGAATTTTTAAAGAATTTCATTACTCTCATGATTTTATGTTAACATATTTGTGAACAAATTCAAACAAAAAATATCTGACCACATATGCACGCCATATACAAAATCTTTACTTCTACGTTAACATCAGATAGAATTCTCTACGATTAGATTATAGGGAATTACCAAGGAGGGTATATGAAAAAGAATTCATTAGTAATTGCAATGTTTGCTGCAAGTATCTTGGGGACAACCATCGCCCATGCGGACGGATCATCATCGAGAAACCTTGATCTTTCAAAAGAAACAGATTCAACAGCACAGGAAGTTGCCCAAAAAACCGAAAACAGTTCCGGTTGGGATTGGACGAAGCGTGCCCTAAAACGCACCGATGTTGGCTATGAGATGATGGATTATAGAAAGCCAACCTGGCTGCTTGAGACAATACAATCTGTTTACCAAACCCCTGACTCCTTAAGCAACACAACCTTATTTCAAGGACGATGGGCTTACCATAATTACGACAGCACTTTCAATCTGGGACTTGGCTATCGCCATTTGCTCGAAAACCAAAGCTGGATATTTGGCGTCAATGGTTTTTTCGACGCTACAACAAAATACGATCACCGACGTCTTAGTGCTGGAGCTGAAGCAATAAACAACTATGTTACCCTTCGCGCCAACTACTACCAAGCCATTACCAGCAAAAAAGAAGTTTCATATTTGGAAAACACTTCAACTTCAAGTTCTAGTTCAACCATAACTACAACGCTGTATAAAACTCATAACTACGAACAGGCTCTAAATGGATATGACGGTGAACTCGATTTGCCAGTTCCATTTATACCATGGATACGTGTAGCTGCTAACCTCTTCCACTTTGAACACGAAACTTCTGGAAAGGACAATGTCCACGGAAACATATTAATCATTAGAAACAATCTTACGAAGTATCTATCTGTTGAACTAGGCCGCAAACATGACAACCTTTTAGCTTCACAAAAGTATATCCTGGTTACCCTTAACTTGTTTGGTACTCTTACTAATGGCGTTGAAGGGACAATGACAGACTGTATATTCAATCCTAAGGCATTCCATAGTCGTGATTTAGCAGAACACACCTTAGACAAAATACCACGACGAAATGATATTGTAACCGAACAAACATCTCATACTGATAGTAGTAGTATTAATACTAACAAAGGCTTTTCCATTAAAAGGATAGATGTTCCTTATCCTGAAGTTGAAGAAGGTTAAAAGGATAGATGTTTGTTAATAAAAATAAAAAAAGATTGGGGGAAAAAATGAAAAAATCTATACTTTTTGGCTTTCTTCTTATAATTTCGGGTGCTACTTTTGCTGCAGTAGCAACAAATGGACCTTTCATCGGGATGGGTGGACAAGCTGCAACTCCATCCAAATTCATAGTTACTCTTAGATCCCTGGAGTTTCGTAAAACCACCGGTGAATATATACCATTTGTTTCTGGAGCATTTCCAATTGATCTTGGCGACAACAAGGTGCCAAATGGCGGAACTGGGGGATTTATCGGTCAAGGATTATTCCTAAATCCTGGCACGTACGATAAGATGCGGATTACTGTAGCTCGTTATTTCACTATGAATGGTTCAGCTACTAATGTTAGTGGCTGTGGCACCAGCGAAGGCCCTTCTGCCTATACAGCTTGTTCAACAGGCGGAAGTGGAAATACAACTGATCCTTTTGTCAATTTCACATTTGATAATGCTATTAAAAGTGACTTACCAAACCCACAAGACCAAGTATTATCGGTTCCACCACAAGCCGATGATTTTATAAAAAACTACCCTCTTCCTAATGGCAAAATAGAAGTTCTCGACAGTGGAGATATTCAAATTACAGCCGATATACTACCTAATGGTTTTACTATACCCCCTGGTGTAACTACTCTACCAGACATATCTATAGGATTTAACGTTGCTAATACGCTTGAGTTTTTAAACCCATACGATGATGCAGAGAACTGTTACGGATTAGTGCTCCCTCCAATGGTAACCATAGAACTACCTGGTGGAGCTTCTATTCTTTTTGCCCCCGTTATGCCCGACTTCACCTGTACAATGCCAACAGAAGAGGCCTAACCGGGACAATCACACTCAGCCTGCACCAAATAAATAGCGTTCGGTTCAGGTTGGGCTGGACAAAGGTGTCAAACCAAAGCTATCCGTTTCTTCAGTGGCTACAACTAAAAGTTTTTACCTGTAAATGTAAAAATGAACACTAAGATCAAAAAAAATTCAATATCTCTGTTGCTTGTATTTTTTTCAATTTTCAATACAAACCATTGTCATGCAGTAGCTGTGGGTGAATCCTATGGCGGCGGAACAGTATTTTGTGTAAAACAAACACCAGATACCAAATATGTAACAGAAGGTTCTGGCGATTATGGCTTGATTATGGCAAACGAAGACCAAGCTAATTTAGATTCCCCTAACCACGGTGTGACTTGGTCTACCAAATATACTGCAATCCCAGGCGCGCAATCAGGTGATAATGGCGCAGCTAATACCGATGCTATTATTGCTGCATTTCCTCACGACAATCCAGACAACAATGCAGCTTGGCTATGCCATAACTATAGAGATCCTGAGGGGCAAACAGGTAAGCATTTAAGTGGCTGGTATTTACCATCTGACAGAGAATTATATAAGATGTATAGATACGCTATAAAGCATAACTTAATTGGGAGGGGATGCTCTGGTAGTAAAGCTGGTGGGGTGCAATGTTTGGTGGGCGGTTATAATGATGAGGATAAGACCTATTGGAGCTCTACTGGGGGAGACGGGGGCAGCAGCAGCGGCCCGGCGCGTATAGGATTTAATAGTAATTTTCTGGGTTGGTACATCGGTGGGATTAACGGTTACTTGGGTGTGCGCGCTGTGCGGGCTTTTAACAATTCATCAATTCAACAATTTAACAAGGCAGAGCTTAAGGACGCAAGAAAAGCGTTGGAGGAAAAAGATACAGAGTTGGCCGACGCATACAAGGTAGGAAATGATACAAATGCAAAATTAAATATTGCAACTACAGCTTTGGTCGAAGCATACAAAGTAGGCAATGCTACAGTTGAAGAGGCAGAGAAAAATATCGCTAAATACAAGGCAGAGCTTGAGGACGCAAAAAAAGCTTTGGGGGAAAGAGATATAGAGTTAACCAACGCATATAAAGCAGGCAATGCTACAGCTGAAGAAGCAGAGAAAAATAGTGCTTTGCTTTTAAATGAAAAAAATAAAGTAATAGACAATCTAGCCAAAAGTCTGGAGATCCTTCAAGGATATTTGAATGGTAATGCTACGACGTTAGCAGAAGTAATTGAGGCTAGAGATGCGGCCTTAAATGCGCTAGAAACATTAAAATTAGAACAAACAGCTGCGATCGAGGTGGCGGTAAATAATGAGCATACTAACTGCGAAGATGCTTGCAAAAAAGATAAAATACAATTTCGGAGTAAAATTCGGGAAGAAGATGGCAAAAGATGTAATGCAAAAATAAAGGAAATGACAACGTATCTAGATTTTTAGAGCAAGCATTTTTGCAAACAGAAAAAGAAAAAATCGTTTTTGATAAAGAGACTTTAACTAAAATGTTGAAGAATAACATTGAAAAAATTGATTTTAAGTTGGTGAAAAGCGATATAGCTCCATTCTTAGTTAATGCGAATGAATTGCGTTATTTTGAAAAAGATTTTTTTCTAAACTTGGTTGAATCCTGAAGAACATTACCCCTATTCATTTTGAACTAGAACTCTAATAATCTGGTAGCCGCGGGCTTTAGCCTGCGTTGCCCAAAACGCAGGCTAAACAAAATACTGCAAACAAATATTTTTCAACTCTTGCAAACTGTTGCAATTATTAACCGCAAAACAAAATTCTTTTTTATTGGGTAATCCGTGGCTGTATGAACCAGCAATCTTGCGCGCATGGAGCAATGCAAATTTTTCGCTCTCCAACAATTTTTCCAAAAGTTGAACATGCCGCATAAAAACACCCCCAATCTCCTCTGGTGATGGCGCAATAAATTCTTGGCCATTCATTTCGGCAATTAATTTTTTAATTAACCACGGCTGCCCAACGCCGGCGCGACCAATCATGGCTCCAGCACATCCAGTCGCAAACATTTTTTGCAAAGAATCAATACAGAAAACATCTCCATTACCAATCACCGGGATTTTTAACTCATCAACAAAAAATTTAATCTGATCGTAATGACACGGGGTGCTATAAGTTTCATTCCAATGCCTACCATGCACAATTAAAAAATCCGCGCCAGCTTCAGTAACTACTTTGACAATTTCAGTGTGGAATTTTTCTTGAGCATTTCCTTCAACTCTAATTTTTGCTGCGATTGGCAAATGCGTATTCTTTTTCATGGCGCTTAGTAATTTATAAAGAGTAACCGGATCGATTAACAAACTCGAACCTGCTCCCTGGCGGCGCACTTTTTTTACCGGGCAACCACAATTCAAATCAATCAAATCAGCACCATAATCGGTAACTACTTTAGCCGCATGTCCTATTTTCTCTGGGTCTTTGCCAAATATTTGAAAACAAACTGAACCTTCATTTGGGTCTTTTTCAATATAGCGCCGATACGCTAATTTGGGTCGCTCGGCCAAAGCATTACACGAAATCATTTCCGTACAGGTAAAGGCAGGCTTGCTCTCTTCCCAAGTTAAAAGTCGAAAAGCTGAGCAGCTATAACCCGCAAGCGGACCCTGAATAATATTCACGGGGAAAATCTTATCAGCGATGCGTAAAGGTTTTAACAAAATGTTTCAAGCCTCCAGTGGCAATGTTCCCTTTGCGTAGAAAATAGAAAAAATGCAGCCCAGAATCACTAAAATCATACCCAACAAGAAGAATAAATCAGGAACATATCCCCAAAATATCCAGCCCCAAAAACCACTAAATATTACGCTGATATATAGTAGTGGCGAAACAATCTTAGGAGATACATGTAACAAAGCTCGCGTTAATAGCTCTTGATAGGAAGTGCCGGCAACACCAATCATAATTAAAATCAGCATTGTACTCAAATCAGGAGTATGCCAATTAAATATGCTAAAGATCCCGCTTAAAATAAAAGTCAGCGGAAAAAAATAAAGCATTATTGTATAGTGGCCATCTTCTTTGGCCAACTCATGCGTACCCAAAAACGACACTGCGGAGGCAAGACCTGCAATTAAAGCCAATAGCGCCATTGGATTAAAAACGCCACCACAAGGCTTAAGTATAAAAATTATCCCAACAAAACCAACCCCTAAAGCCAACCAATTTTTCGTGTTAGTTCTTGTACCAAAAAACATAAAACTCAAAAGCGGGATAAATAGAGTATAAGTCATAGCCAACAAATTAACATCTACCAACGGCACATACTTTAATGCGGTATAAAGAGCAAATATCGTAACAAAACCACTGCAGGCTCGTAGCAAATGCAGGCCAGGATGCTTGGTCTTAAGCGAAAAATGTTTTCCCCGCCAACGCTTATAACCTAGTACCGATATGACCCAAAATAAACTGACAGCAAAGCGAACAAAGACAGTCATACTTTCCGTAGCGTGGCCAGCAACGAGCTTAACCAAAAAAATCATAATACTGTAACAAAACGCAGCTGCAATACCCAAAATAACAGCTCGTTTTGTTGACTTAGCCTCCCAGGGAGAAACGATAATTTGTAAGATATTTTTCCGGATTAACCGCAGCATATGTTTTTTATTTTTACTTCTACTAGAGCTTTCAATGATTTTAAATAAATCATTCTGTCTTACGCATAAAACCGCTCTTCACCACCACCAAACAAATTCTCCACACATCTGCCACACAACTCTGGGTGATCTTTGTTGTTACCAACATCTTCACAATAATGCCAACAACGGGAGCATTTTTTGTGGGTAGTCGGCGTGACCAAAAGCTTCAAACCAGATATTTCAGTGGTTATAGCGTCTGCTGGAGCGGCAGCAATATTTTTCACTAAAGCAGTTGAAGTAATTAATATAAAACGCAAATCATTTTTTAATTTTGTAAGCACAGACAAAACTTTCTCATCGCAATATAATGTTACGGAAGCTGCGAGGCTTGAACCAATAGCGCCAGCAACTCTCAGCTTTTCTAGCTCTTTGTTGACTGCCACCCTAAGGTTTTGAGTTTCGCGCCAATCATCTGCGGTAATTTCATCTTTAGATAAATCAAAACTCGCTTCATCAATTGCATCATACCAACGCGTCATAAAAACCGATTCTGCTCTGGACGCATCTCCTCGTGTTTGCTCCATCTTCTTTATCTCTTGCCAAACTTCTTCAGCCGTAAAACTCAAAATTGGCGCAATCAAACGCACCAAAATCTCCAAAATATGAAATAGCGCAGTTTGCGCCGAACGCCGTCCCAAACTATTTGGCGCCATGATATAAAGCCGATCTTTAATAACGCTAAAATAAAAACCACTGATTTCTATCGCCAAAAATCCTTGCAGACTGGCACCGGCCAAATGAAATTGGTAGGAATTATAATATTGAAGACAGCTCTTTTCTAAATTCAAAGTTTGCGCAACTGCCCAGCGATCAAGTGCTAACATTTTTTCTGGCGGGAGCCTCTGTTGTGAATCAAAATCGGATAAATTTCCAAGCAAAAATCTTGTGGTATTACGCAGCATACGGTACGCATCTACAGTACGTGCAAAAATTTCATCGGAGGCTGCTAGATCACCGTGTAAATCAGTCGCGGCCACCCACAAACGCAGAACATCAGCGCCATATTTATCAGTTACTTGCTGCGGTGAAATCACATTACCCAATGATTTCGACATCTTGTAGCCTTTGGCATCAACAGTAAAGCCATGACTCACTACGGTTTTATATGGTGCATGTCCATAAATAGCAATTGCGGTTAATAACGAAGACTGGAACCAACCACGATACTGATCACTCCCCTCAACATAAAGATCCGCTGGTAATTGCTGCTCTTTGCGCTCTTTCAATACACAGTAATGTGACGCTCCAGAACCAAACCAAACATCCAAAGTGTCTGTTACTTTTTCATAATCTGTTGTCTGGATATCTGCTGCATACTCTTTTAAAAAACTTTGCGCATCAAGATTGTGCCAATAAACCAGTCCTTCTTTTTCAATGTTAGGTGCAATAACGTTATTGATTAATTGTTGCATTTGTGGATGCAACTCACCCGTTTCTTTATGCACAAACAATGCCAGCGGCACTCCCCATAAACGCTGCCGCGAAATACACCAATCTGGACGCAAATTTACCATGCTTTTAATACGCTCTTTTCCTTGAGGTGGAATCCAACTTACCTTTTCGATTTCATTGTTTGCCTGCTGCCGTAAACTTTGTGAAATACCGGCAACATCATCCATGCCAATAAACCACTGCTGGGTAGCGCGAAAAATCAAAGGCGTTTTATGACGCCAGCAATGCGGATAACTATGTTCTAGAATTGCAGCGTGTATTAAAGCACCCTTTTCTTTCAATACCGCAAGAACATGATCATTTGCAACAAACACATTTTCACCGGCAAAAAATGGCGTTGAATCCAAAAATTTACCATTAGGTCCAACTGGGTTTTTTATGGGTAATTTGTACTGCAAACCAATTTTGTAATCCTCTTGGCCATGCGCCGGAGCAGTGTGAACTGCACCAGTTCCAGTATCAACCGTAACATGTTCGCCTAAAATAACAGGAACAGTTTTATCCTCTAAAAACGGATGTTTAAGCACCACACCTTTCAAATCACCACCCAAATATGTTGTGATAACTTGATAGTTGGTTTCGCCATAGCGCTGCATCACTGTGGTTAACAAATCTTCTAAAATTATAAAGCTCTCATTCAAGTCGCCACATTTTACTAGTACATATTTTAATTCCGGATGCAAACAAACAGCTTCATTGGCGGGTAAAGTCCAAGGAGTAGTTGTCCAAATTGGAATACTCAAATTTTTAACTTCAAATCTTGCAGGATCAATAACAGCAAATCTTACATCAATTGCCGGAGAAGTTTTATCCTGATATTCAACTTCGGCTTCTGCCAGTGCTGATCCGCAAGCAATACACCAATGCACCGGCTTATAACCACGAACGACATAGCCATTTTTTATAATCTCTGCGAATGCTCGCACAATATCAGCTTCATATTTAAAACTCATCGTGTAATAAGGATGCTCCCAATCTCCCACCACTCCCAAACGCTGAAAGCCGAGCATTTGTGATTGAATCTGGGTCGTAGCATATTTACGGCATTCCTCAACAAATTCTTCTACCGAAATTTTCGCGCCGACTTTACCGAATTTTTTTTCAACATTTAATTCGATTGGAAGACCATGACAGTCCCAACCTGGAACATAAGGCACGCTATAGCCATCCAGCAGCTTTACTTTGTTAATAATATCTTTTAGAACTTTATTAAAAGCATGACCCAGGTGGATATCACCATTAGCATATGGAGGCCCATCGTGAACAATAAACTTACCGCGCGCATTTTTTACATTGGCAAAATGTTGATATAGATCTATCGATCGCCAAAATTCGAGAAGCTTCGGCTCGCGTTTTGGTAAATCAGCTTTCATGGGAAAGTCTGTTTTGGGAAGATTAACTTTATAATCTGTCATAATCATTACCGTTCATTTTATTTGCTCAACACCCATACTTTAGTACATCAAACTTTGCATTCTACCATCCCAATACCAACATCCGTTTCTTCAAAAACTCTTCTGGTCTCTTCATTAGGAATTTTTAATTGAAGCGACATATTCTCAATTAGTTTAACCCAGGACAAGGCTGCTCATTGTAGCATGTTGCCAATAAAAACAGGAAATGAATTTATATCTTAAACTAAAAGTGACATCTTTTTTTCTTCTTTTTGGGTAATATTTTTGCTACTTCAGCGATGACACTTCCAACTTTATGCCCTACTACTGCACAAGCAGAACCACAAACAACCTCACCTGCAATCGTACCTACAGCTTCAATGATCTTTTTTTCTTCTCTACCAATTCCACCATATACTTGTTTAAGCGCATTTTCTGTCAAACAAGTGATTGATAAATTTTTCTTTATACGTTGCTGCTTATTATTCATAAAAAGTCTCCATTAAAGTTTAAAAAGTTTTTTAAAATATAATGGGAGACTTGAAAAATCTAGCCCGTGAAAAACACGGGGTACAAAAAATCAACAAAAAAATGTATCGCCCCAGGCACCCATAACTGGTACAAAAAAGCAAAATACTTATCGAGCAGAATAATTTATCAGAAAGGAAAAATCTGATATATAGCGGAATGTTTACCAGAAAACGCTACCCCGGTCACAATTTACTTTTGCGCCTAAATCGTAGTGATGTACTCCGATTTTTGTACGACCCAACTATCCCGTTTACTAACAACCAAGCGGAATACGAATGATGAAGTTAAAACAAAAGATATCTAGTGGGTTTAGGACAACTAATAGAACGAAAGTTTTTATCCGTATTCGCACTTTTCTTTCAACTGCGCGAAAACAGGGATATGCACCAGAAAAAGCATGTAACTATATTGGTGATTATCTTGCCCAATACGTGGATGCTGCTTAAAGTATATTTTCTGCGGTTTCCGTTTTTATATTTAAAAAAGCCTCGTCATAGTAACGACGAGGCTTTTTTTATATCTTCTGCAATTTGCAATTTTAGTTCTGAGAGTGATGCGAATTTTTGTTCATCCCGAATTTTTTCCAGAAACTCGACAGCGATTCTTTTCCCATAAATATCAGAATTAAAATTAAAAATATAAACTTCAAACGACTTATCCTTTCCAGAAACTGTCGGACGAAAACCAATATTGGCAACTCCAGACAGGGGTTTTTTTTGATCGCTATAAACCTTAACTGCATACACCCCTTCGAGCGGCAATTCGCGCCGCCCTACCAAATGAATATTAGCGGTCGGAAAACCCAAGTCTCGACCAAGATGACTGCCATGCCCTACACGCCCACTAACTCGATACAATCTACCCAAAAATGTAGTTGCAATCTTTAAATTACTTTGCAACAAAGCGGTGCGAATAAATGAACTGCTAACTCGAAATCCTTCAATCTTAAACGCCGGTATTCTTTCAACTTCTATACCCGCCACATTTTTGTTCAATAACGCAAAATCACCTTCACGCTTATGACCAAAAGAAAAATCATCGCCAATTATCAAACAACGAACATGTAAAGCATCAACTAAAATTTTTTCAATAAATTGTACAGCGGTAATGCTAGCAAGATATGAATTAAAGGCTAAAACCAAAATCGCATCTATTTTATATCCGGAAAACAAAGATATTTTTTCGCGCAAACTTGTCAAACGCAATGACTTATCACCGGTAAAAAACTCTTCTGGCTGCGGCTCAAAAATTATAACAACTGCTGGAATTTTTAATTCTTCAGATTTTTTTTTAAGACACTGGAGTATCTGCTGGTGCCCAAGATGCACCCCGTCGTAATTGCCAATAGTAGCTACGCAGCCATTAGTAAATTGCCCTGCTTTCAAATTACCCAAACCACGAATTAGTCGTATGGAATTGTTCATATCGTATACATCTCCCCAGCTCTGCACCTCGCAAACAACGCTCGGTTTGAGCTGGGCTGGTGAAGCATTTAGCCCTTCGGGCTACTGGATGTTAAAAAACTATAATTGGGTTTTTGCCAACTCGCCGATTGCTTTATCAGACAATCTGAATAACACCCACTCATCCATGGCTTTGGCGCCAACATTATTTTTATAAAAATCTATCGTTGGTTTATCGGACTTTAGCGCCATCCATTCAAATCTGGCACATTTACGCTCTTTGGCAAGCTTGGCCAAAAAAACCAAAAGTTTCTTACCAAAACCTTTGCCGCGCATTTCGGGTTTAATATACAAATCTTCGAGATAAAGTCCAGGACGTCCCAGCGGCGTTGAGAAATTATGAAAAAAAAGCGCGCAACCAACTGGCTCTTTATTATAATAGCCGATGATTACTTCTGCATGTTTTGGAGTGCCAAAAAGACTCTCAGACAAAAGTTTTTCGGTTACCATATCTTCTTGCGTTAATCTAAGATGAGCAGCTAGCTCTTTAATAAAAGACAAAACCACCGCAAGATCCTTTCTTGTTGCAAATTTAATTGTAAATGTATCGCTCATATATTATCCATCCAGTAAAATAAAATCACGCCATCTCATACCAGTCAACCACAAACAGCCAAAATAGGCCGCGACAGCACCGACACACAAGATCACAAGATGCCACACGCGGATCAATGAACTCCAACCAAACCACACCGCCAAATCGCTAGACCCAACCCAAAGAAATAATGCCAAAATAGCATTAGCAAAAATCAACCGTAGCCAAAATATTTTCCAACCTTTGCCCGGTTGATAATGTTTATCGCGCCTAATTGCCCAAAACAATAAGCCAGCATTGAGAGAGGATGTGAGCGAAGTTGCAAGCGCTAACCCCGCGTGCTTAAGCGGAAAAACTAAAATAGTAGCAAGAACAATATTAGCAAGCACAGCGGTCACTGCGATCTTTACCGGAGTTTTAATGTTTTGCCGCGAATAAAAACCCGAAGCCAACACCTTAACCAACATAAAAGCAGGCAGACCAACCGTAAATCCCCACAAACTACGCCGCACCATTATCACATCGAAATCATTAAATTGGCCACTCTTAAGTTGAAATAGCGTCATTATAATTGGTCCAGCGAGCATGGAGATACCAATTACTGCTGGAAATGCAATGGTTAAGACAAATTTCAGCGCCCAATCAAGCGCCTTTGAAAATTCCTCATGCGACTCAGCTGCATATTTACGCGATAAATAAGGCAGCACCACTGTAGCAACTGCCACTCCAAATACTCCCAAGGGAAATAAAGATAAACTACTCGAGTAACTAAACCACGAAACACTACCCACGGGTAAAAATGTGACAAGACAATTATCGACCAAAATGCTTATTTGTGCTACGGAAACTCCAAATACAGCTGGCCCCATTAATTTCAAGACCCGCATTACTCCGGTATTACGCCACACAATGCGCGGTCGCGGCAGTAGATTCAATTTATATAAAAACGGCAATTGAAATAAGAGTTGCGCTGCCCCGCCAATAAAAATTCCCCAGGCCAATGCTATTATCGGTTGGGTAAAATATGGAGCCAAAAAAACAGCTGCGCCAATCAAAGCTAAATTCAATAAATTTGGAGCAAATGCCGGAACAGCAAATTTTCCATAAGTATTTAAAATTCCACCAACATATGCCGTTAATGAAACAAACAAAACATAAGGAAAAGTTATACGCAGCATTACGGCTGTGAGTCCAAACCGAGTTGGATCATGGATAAAACCCGCAGCAAAAACATAAACCAACCATGGCGTAATTAAAACCGCAAGCGCCGTAAAAACAAATAACACGACAAGCATTACTCCAGCCATAGATTCTAGAAAAATTTTAACTTCGACTTCACCACGCTTCTGACGATATTCTGATAACACTGGTACAAAGGCTTGAGAAAACGCACCTTCTCCAACCAAACAACGAAAAAAATTAGGAATACGATAAGCAATATAAAATGCATCCATTTCCGCAGATGCACCAAAAAAATAAGTAAAAGCCATAATACGCACCAATCCAGTTATGCGTGAAACAACCGTCATCAAAGAAAAAGCAAAAGTGGATTTAAGTAAATTTTTTTTCATTTTATTCAAATTTTAAAACTTCAAAGCCAGGAATCCCTTTGTATATAGAGATAGTGGATTTCTAAGTGGTTGTCAAACGGAGAATTCATTGTTCCAAATTTATTACACCCTAAAAAGGCGCGATAAATTTGGTTTGTAAGATATCTTTGAGCTGTTTATAATCGGTTATTAATAAAATCATGCTAAATAGATACTAAATTTACTAGAACATGGACAGTCTACCACCCAATCGCTCTTTAATTTCAAGAATTCTTCCGGAAAGCAATACCATACATTGCTTGCTGCTTTTGCTTTTTGCTCTGCTAATGCTTCTTATGCGCACTGTACCACTCTACACAAAAATATTTACTAACTGGCCAGGGGAATATGGCAATTATGTGAATTTTTCGGCAGATGATGCGATATATCACATGAGATTGATCCATAACACTTTGCACCATTTTCCTTGGCGTGTTTTTTTTGACCCGTTCACCCACTTTCCTTTTGGCAGCTATGTGGCTTTTGGTCCATTATTTACTAACATTATTGCAACTGCTGCTTTAGTTATTGGACTTGGCCATCCCAGCCCAGAATTAATCAATCATGTCAGTGCATATATACCACCAATTATGGGGATGCTTTGTTTATTTCCGGTATATTTTATTGTGCGCAAACTTTTCGGTAAGACCCCAGCCATTATCAGTGCATTTATTTTAACATTTTTACCAGGAGAATTTTTAAACCGCTCAACTCTTGGCTTTGTTGACCATCATGTTGCTGAGATTTTATTTTCAACTACAACCTGTGCTTTCTTGATTTATGCATTAGACGCCGCAAAATCTTTTGGGTTTACATTCTCTCAGATCAAACAGCAAAATAATCGCCCCGCTTTAATTTATGGCTTGCTTTGTGGCATTACATTTGGTTTGTTTATTTTAATCTGGCAAGGCGCGCTAATGTTTGGCGCGATTTTTTTAATGTTTTTTATTACGCAGCTATTCATTGAGCGTACCAATAACAACAATACCGATTATCTGTTACTTTTAGTTGGCGCGACCTATATCCCGCCAGCATTAATAGTTCTACCTTATATGTTCGTTGTTCCATTAGCCATATATCCATCGAACAATATCCCAATTCTAGCGATCATGTTTGCGATTTTCGTTGTTTGCTATTTATTACATATCGTGCTTAAACCTAACAAATTAACAAAAAAGCTATACCCATTAGTCCTTGCTTCTCTATTTACTTTAATAATTTTTATTTTAAACAAACACTTTCCTCAAATCTATGCTCCTATACATAATGGCTATAATTTGTTATTTCATCCAACCCCTGGAATGGCCACTGTTTCTGAAGTACATCCAAGTATTCTTGACTCAAACGGCAAACTTAGTATTCACCTATTCTGGAATAGTTTATTCTGGGCAATGCCCCTGGCTATTGTCGGATTAGGCTACTTGGGTTATCGCACTTATAAAAACCGACACCCAGCAGATGTTTTTTTATTGATTTGGGAACTTATTATTACTGCCGCAGCCTGTGCCCAAATTCGTTTTAATTATTATTTAGCAGTTAATGTTGCCATTCTCGCTGGGTTGCCTCTTTATGCTTTATTTTATCTAATCAGCGGTTTTAATCCTAAAACAAAAAACGTTATAAAATTACAAAAATTTATTTTTTTTACTCTTTTATTCTTTTTCGCTCTTCTTCTTATTGACCCAATATTCTTGCTTTTAATAAATCATTCGGTACCATCTGGCGTTCACATCACTCAAGGATGGTACAACACATTAATATGGCTAAAAAATCATACTCCGAATCCTCAAGGTAAAGTCATAAACAAAAACTTTGACTATACTTCCGGGTACTACCCAACACCGCCAAACTTAAACACACATTACAACTATCCCAAAAGCGCATATGGAGTAACGTCATGGTGGGATCAGGGACATCAAATTACTTATGTTGCTGAGCGCATTCCCAATGCAACACCATTTCAAGATGGGGTTGTCGAAAAAGACGGCAAAACTGGCGCCGCATTATTTTTTACTAGCATTGATGAAGAACAAGCTACTAAGAATCTCGATGCGGTTGGTTCGCAATATATTATTATAACTAGAGATATGGCTTCAACAAAATTTTACGGCATAGCAATTTGGAGTAACGACACTAAAGACTGGTATGAAACAAAAGACATTAAAATAGATCTTCCTGAAAAAATTCTTCACTTCAAAGCATCAATTGATTCAGCAAAATTCTCGCACTCAATGATAAGCCGTCTTTTTTATGATGACGCCAATGGACTGCAGCATTTTCGTTTAATCTATGAAGAAGATAGCGACTATTCTATTTTAATAAGACAAGCCAAAATTAGCCCACAACCAAACACAATAAGCTTAAATCTTGCTGAATTGCTTTTTAAAAACTATGCCGATGCCACAGATGCCGTAAAAAAAATAAATCTAACTCTGGCAAATGGAAACAATACCATTTTTGCATATTCTGCACGCCCGCCAACAAAAAACGCGAAAATCTTCGAAAAAGTAAAAGGGGCAATAATTAATGGCAAGGTTCCAAATAATATTGCGACCAACACCCAGGTTAAATTAACACTACAACTTAAAACAAAATATGACCGCATTTTTATTTACGAACAAACAACAAAAGTAACGGATGGCAAATATAGTTTTATTGTTCCTTATCCAACCACCCAAATGTGTGGTGATGATTACAGCTACGACATCGAACCTGTTGGCAAATACCAAATTCAAATTAATAATGAATTCACCGATATTTCCGTCCCGGAAGAGGCCGTAATGCTGGGTAAGACTATTCATCAAGATTTAAATGCGTTTCCCTATTCCAGCCCGGGCAAAAATTTAGTATGATCGCGCAAATCTTTTTTGGTTTTAGGAACTGAATATGCGCTGCGTTTCCTTCTGTCCGACCGAAAGTTATCATCTGACTACAATTGCTGGTTTTTTTCGCGCTAAATCCTATAACATCAAACAATATCGCAAAGTATTACATATTTCTTACCCCCCCAAAGAGGGCGATATTTTTATTTTTTCTTATGGCTGTCTTATTACCTGGGGTTTGAGTCGCACCGAAGAAAAGCAATTACTCGAAGAATTAAAACCTTTTTCAGTCAATCCATTGCCTGCCATCGAAATTGGTCGCTTTATTTATAAGTACGGTGATCAAACCGAAATGGCAACGCATGAACGCTTCAACATCGATATCATCATGTTGGAATCAGAAGGTATGCAACTAAAACTTGCAATATCTTACGGTCTAGCTCAATCAATTCAACTAGAATCATATGAAAGTGCAGTGCAAAAAACCATTGAACAAAACGCACATTATCCTGAACAACTCGCTAAACAAGGACGCATCCATCTGTCGCAAAAAGAAATTTCGCGCCGCATGGGACAAATTTTCCTCGCCCGTAGTTCGATTAACTTAAACAGCGAATATCTAGCGGCTCCAGAGTATTTTTGGGAGCATCCAAGCCTCGAAGATTATTACAATATGAGCGAAAAATTTTTGGACATTTCACGGCGGGTTTCAACACTCAACCAAAAGCTTGATGTGCTCCATGAGTTGTTTGATATGTTAAGCAGCCAATTGCAACACCGACACTCAAACATACTTGAAAGCATTATTATTCTTTTGATTGTTGTTGAAATCATAATTAGTTTGACTGTTACCTTTGTAAAATAACCCTTGGGAGATCTGATGTATGACAAATAAATTTGGCATTTACCTAAATGAAGAATTAAAAAAACTTCAAGAAGCAGGACTTTACAAGCAGGAACGCATTATTACTTCACCTCAGGGAGCGCTGATAAAAACCTCTAACAATACCGAAGTAATTAATATGTGCGCCAATAATTACTTAGGACTAGCTAATAACCAAGACCTGGTCGCTACAGCAAAAACAGCCTTAGATAAACTAGGATTTGGTTTATCATCTGTGCGTTTTATCTGCGGAACACAAAGTATCCACAAAGAATTAGAAAAACGTCTTAGCCAATTTTTGAGTATGGAAGATACTATTCTCTATTCTTCATGTTTTGATGCTAACGGTGGATTATTTGAAGCATTGCTTGCCCCAGAAGATGCAGTAATCAGCGACAGTTTAAATCACGCTAGCATTATTGATGGCGTCCGCCTATGCAAAGCGCAAAGACTGCGTTATGCCACTAATGATATGACAGATTTAGAGCTCAAACTCAAAGAAGCCAAAAATTGCCGCTACAGAATGATTGTTACTGATGGTGTATTTTCAATGGATGGAACTATTGCGAATTTACCTGCGATTTGTGAGTTGGCAGCCAAGTACGACGCAATGGTTGTAGTTGATGATTCACACGCAGTCGGGTTTATGGGTGAAAATGGTCGCGGCACCCACGAATATCATAACGTCATGGGCAAGGTTGATATTATAACTGGAACGTTGGGTAAAGCTTTGGGGGGCGCCTCTGGTGGCTATACTAGCGGAAAAAAAGAAGTGATTGACTGGTTAAGACAAAAATCACGACCATATTTATTTTCAAACACTCTAGCTCCAACAATTGCTGCCACCTCCATCAAAGTCCTAGATTTACTTGAGGGCAGCTCTACTTTGCGCAAAAAATTAAAAAACAATGCGGCATATTTTAGAAAAGGATTACAAGAATTAGGATTTAATATTACGCAAGGAGAACATCCAATTATTCCAGTAATGTTAGGTGATGCAAAACTAGCAAAAACCATGGCCGATACATTATTAACGGAAGGTATTTATGTGATCGGATTTTCTTATCCAGTTGTACCAGAAGGAAAAGCAAGAATTCGCACTCAAGTCTCCGCTGCACATGAGAAAGAGCATTTAGATAAAGCGCTGCTTGCTTTTGCAAAGGTTGGAAAAACTCTAGAAATCATCAAATAAACTTTGGAGAAAAAAATGAAATCACTAGCAAAATTAAAAAAAGAAGTTGGCTTGTGGATGCAGGATGCTCCAACACCCGAAATCGGACCTAATGATGTTTTGATTAAAATTAAAAAAACTGCAATCTGCGGTACTGACGTCCATATATATAACTGGGATGAATGGTCACAAAAAACCATTCCTGTACCAATGATTATTGGCCACGAATTTGTTGGTGAAATTGCCAAGATGGGCGCAGGTGTAACCGGCTTTAAGTTGGGAGACCGCGTTTCTGGTGAAGGCCATATTGCTTGTGGCTTTTGTCGTAATTGCAAGGCTGGACGCAGGCATTTATGCCGCAAAAATATTGGCGTTGGCGTTACTCGCCAAGGATGCTTTGCTGAATATTTATCTTTACCCGCTGTAAATGCTTATCCAATTCCTCCAGAAATTGGTGATGATCTCGCATCAGTGTTTGATCCATTCGGTAATGCCGCACATGTTGCCTTGTCATTTGACCTTGTGGGTGAAGATGTGTTAATTACCGGAGCGGGTCTAATTGGTTTGATGTCTGCAGTTATTGCTCGCCACGTCGGTGCACGCCACATTGTTATTACTGATGTAAACGAATATCGATTGGAACTGGCACAAAAATTAGGCTTTGAGCATGCTATCAACATTAAACATAACTCTACAGAAAAAGTCATAAAAGACTTGAAAATGCAAGAGGGTTTCGGTGTTGGCTTTGAAATGTCGGGCAACCCACAAGCGTTTAATATGATGCTGGAACATATGAATCACGCGGGCAAAGTTGCATTACTTGGATTTTTACCACAAAGCACAACAATAGATTGGAATAAAATTATCATGAAGGGTTTGCTGGTCAAAGGAATTTACGGTCGCGAAATGTTTGAGACCTGGTATAAAATGGTTGCAATGCTGCAAAGTGGTTTAAACATTGATCCAATTATAACTCACCATTTTGCCGTTGATGACTTTATGGAAGGCTTTGAAATAATGCGCTCGGGTAAAAGCGGTAAGGTGATTTTAGATTGGGCATGATCTTTAACCGAACATTTGGTGCGTCACTATACTAGGGAATATCACGCCCTTTCAGGGCTTAAAATTCTGGGACGCATCTTTCTTGGGGTTCCCGTCACCACTTCGTGGTTCGGTCACCCCAAGCTATATAGATTTTGCCTCCTTCGGGGCATTTTGACTGTGCCAATTAGATAGAATATTGGCTATAAAAAACTGGGGGTTCTTGTTGGCATTTTTTAGATCAGCTTTATTGCTTTGGGATTAGATAATATATTCACTAAAGATAGCGCTATTCTACTCAAATTTATGCTGAATAGTTACAATATATTAACAAAGTTTAAGTTTTAATTTTTGAGGTAACTTTTTAAAGTTTATTTTCTTGTTTCCTTGCAATTCTCGTATAGAAACATTAAATAGTGAGGACATTTTTTTAATAGTATTAAACGGTAAATTAGCAGTTTTTTCATTGACCAATTTGATTAAATGTGAATATGCTATACCAATAATATTACTTAACTGCTTATAAGTAATGGCATAATGGTTAACAAGCTGTCTTACAACTGAAAGGCGAGTTCTAAAAAATATTATTTTGCCGTCTTCGGTCTGAAAGCCTCCACCAGGTACTGCTATTAGTTTACGCCCATTAGATGTAATCCATACTTCACCAGGCTTTAATATGGGGGGGTGTCCGTATCCACCACTAACTGCATTAACTTCTTTTCTCTTTAGTTCAACAACCTTACGCTTGCCAGTTTTATTTTTTTTGTTCATGAAAACCTCCTTGTCAATAATAGGTATGACTTTATATTTACCACAAACTTACTAATATACGTCCTCTGCTCCTTATAACATAAGGAATATAATAATACTGTTTATTTTAACCTCAACCAAAAGATTAATAAAGTTTTAAGTTTATAGTTTATTTGCACTTCTTCCTGAACTGTTTTTAACAGAAAATCCCTGCTTTTATAGGTTATTGTTTAATTGGGACATACTCTAAATATGGCGGATTCTGAAACGTTCCGAAGGAAACGTAATATATATAGCTTGGGGTGACCGAACACTGAAAGTGTGACGAGAACCCCAAGAAAAATGGTACCCCTGAAATCCTTAGCTCTGAAAGAGCACAATACAAGCACTAGGATGTACGTGACAATGGCGTTGTTTTAAGTAGCACCTTAAGCTTGCGAAAATCATCGCTTACCGATAGTGCGTCTTTTGTTATTGGCACTGCGATTTTTAAAATTTTTTTTGCAGAAATAAAATTCAACACAATTAAAAATTCAGAAACAAAGATCGGGAAACCAAGAGATACTTGTTCCACTACACCCGATCTTTGTTTTAAACACCAATCATTACTGGCGTTTTGCCAAAACTCTAGAACAGCATGAGAACTACTACGCCATACATAAACTCTTATTACCATTATAAAATGCGCCAAAACACAAAGCACAACGGCTATTTTTCCCCAGAAAACAAAGGACATATAACAAACACAAAATATAGCACCCATGTGGATAAACAAAAAAACTATGCATAGCTCATAAGATTTTTGCAGTTGAAATTTTTGCGATGATGTCTTCATTTGTCAAAAAATATGATAGAATCGCCATTATCAACTTATAAATCAAAAGGAGCAAATATGGACAATAACCTAAAGGAAAAACTACTAGTAAAGAGCAAGTGGTTACGCGGACTATTTATGTTGTTTTTTATTGTCACTAAATACCTTGTAGCATGGCTAATTGTCCTGATTGCATTGTTTCAATTTGTAGCTGATTTATTAATGGGCAAACCAAACGACAAACTTCTAGAATTTACCAAACACTTAAATACTTATCTCTTACAAATCGCAAATTTCCTGACTTTCAATTCCGAAAGCAAACCTTTTCCGTTTACCAATTGGCCTAGTCACGAGAAAAAAGTCTGATATGTATACAGCAATGGCTTTTCGACTATTGATATTTATTCTTGGGATTTTTGCAGCTTGGAATGGAGTTAGGAGTAAAACTTACTGTCGCTATTGGCTAACTTGTGCCACTCTACTTTTGGGTGGTTCGCTGAGTCTTTTTATTGGCGAACATTATACAACAGTTGATCAGGAGGGGTTCGTGCATGAAGCGGGATTGTGCTTACCAACAGGAGCGATTATGGTTTGCATTGGCGCGATAGGTATATTTATTTTGGGCATTTTGTATAGTGTTCAAAAACTAAAAAAATAACCTCACTATATACCAATATCAATACTACGTTGATAAAACTGATAACGCACCCTTCTAGTTAACCGACAGAATAATTCATACTGATATTCCCCTGCACTGGCAGCTATTGCTTCTACTGGTAACCCGCGACCCCACAAAATTACAGCTGCACCAATTTTTGCATCTGGTATTGGACGCAAATCAACTCCTATCATATCCATTGCTACACGTCCAACTAACTGAGTCCGGATACCATTGACTAAAATTGGCGCTCCCGACTTGGTATTACGCGGATACCCATCGCCATAGCCTATCGAAACTGTACCAACTTGCATCTTTTCAGGACAACAAAAGGTACTTCCATAACCTATGGTCGCACCTTTCTCGAGATCATGAATAGTTATTATGCGTGAAGAAAGTGTCATTACTGGTTTTAAATTTAACTCCAATCCATTTTTATCACCAAAAGGTGAAGCTCCATACAATGCAATCCCTGGACGTACCCAATGAACATGAGACTTAGGCCAACTCAAAATCGCTGAAGAATTAGCCATACACCACTCACCTTCCAAATCAACTACTACCTCTTCAAAACAAGCTATTTGCTTAGCGGTTTTATTGTTTTTTATGTTATCGGCATCAGAAAAGTGTGTCATTAAACGTAAAGGCTTCTCTACCATTTTATTTTGCATCAACCTTTGATATGCTTCTTGAACCTGATATAGCTGAAAACCTAACCGATGCATACCTGTATCTATCTTGAACCAAACCCTCAGTGGTCGGGATAATTTGGCATTTTCTAAGATTTCTATCTGAGCAAAATTATGAATTACACATTCAAAACCAAATTTATCAATTATGCTTAATTCTTCAGCATCAAAAAAACCAGTCAAGATTACAATTGGTTTTTTTATTCCAGCATCAGCTAACTGTAAAGCCTCTTTTAAAAACATAACACCAAAAGCTGTCGTCTCTAATTCAAGACTTTTTGCAACTTCAACCGCACCGTGGCCATAAGCGTCACACTTCACCATTGCCAAAATATTACTTTTGGGGACGGCTGCTTTAATTTCGCGTAAATTATGATGTAGCGCTTCTAGATCAATATGGGCGATGACTGGATGATCCATAGTTTTCATTCCGTCGAATAATTTGATGAAGCAAGGTTTTCAAAGCGAGTATACTGTCCCAAAAACGTTAATTTCACTTTACCAATTGGACCATTACGTTGCTTGGCAATAATTATTTCCGCAATCCCCTTGTCGGGACTATCTTCGTGATAAACCTCATCGCGATAAATAAAAATAATTAAATCTGCATCTTGCTCAATTGCCCCTGATTCACGTAAATCTGACATTTGCGGACGTTTATCCGTACGTTGCTCCAAGCTACGATTAAGCTGCGATAACGCAACTATTGGTACATTTAATTCTTTTGCTAGCGCCTTTAATGTACGCGAAATTTCGGTAATTTCACCAACGCGCCCTTCTTTAAATCCTGGAACGTACATCAACTGTAAATAATCAACCACAATTAACCCAATATCTTTATTAGCCCGTGCAATGCGTCGTGCACGCGCACGCAGTTCAGCCGGACTCATTGAAGGAGTATCATCAATATATAAATTGGCTTCAGAAAGCATTTCAACTGCTGAATTCAGACGTGGCCAATCTTCATCATGCAATTTGCCAGTACGAACTTTGTGTTGATCAATATGCCCAAGAGAAGACATCATACGCATTGCTAAAGATTCTCCTGGCATTTCCATACTAAACACTAAAACTGCTTTTTTGCTTTTAATCGCCGCGTGTTCTGCAATATTCATGGCTAAAGTGGTTTTACCCATTGATGGTCGACCAGCAACAATTACAAAATCTCCTTTTTGTAACCCAGAGGTCATTTCGTCTAAGTCAGAAAAACCTGTTGATATTCCGGTTATTGCTTCTTCGGAATGATAGAGAACATCAATACGCTCGGCAGCTTTAGCAAGTAAAGTACTAATGCCAACGGGACCTTGACCACGCGCACGTTGCTCAGCAATTTTAAAGACCTTACTTTCAGCCGTATCGAGAATTTCTTTGATTTCGCGCCCATCAGGATCAAAAGCGAGTTCAGCAATCTCTCCAGAAACTTCGATTAATTGGCGTAGTACAGATCGTTCACGCACAATTTCAGCATAAGCAGCAATGTTGGCAACAGTTGGCGTGTTTTTGGCTAGTTCGAAAAGATAAATTTCTCCGCCAGCATTTTCTAATTCACCAACAGCCTTGAGGGACTCTGTCAAAGTTAATACATCAAACGGTTGATTACGCCTACCTAGATTTTCTATACCTTGAAAAATTAAGCGGTGCCCTGGACGGTAAAAATCTTCTTCTTTAACCAGCTCTACTACTTTGTCCCAAGAAGTATTGTCAAGCATCAAACCACCCAAAACTGACTGCTCAGCCTCTATTGAGTGCGGAGGAACTTTGAGTTCCTCGACTTTCTTATCCTTAATGCCTTTGGATTTTTTTGTGGACATGGGGAGGAGTTGCGGGCTGAATTTATTGTTTTAATTTTCCGTTGTTCAATTCCTAACATCTCTCAAGATAACATCTATTCGATTCTCAACATCTTCCCAAATAACGCCCGTTCGGTCTTCATCATCTCCCTCAGCCCCGCCTGCACCTCGCAAAAAGCGCTAGGTTAGGCCGGGCTAATGATATTCATCCCTTCGGGCTGCTGTATGTTATAAAGATTTATTTTAGGTGTTATTATCCGCAACAATATTAACTTTAATTTTTGCCGTTACATCAGAATGCAATAATAAAGTAACTTCATACTCACCTGTGTGACGTATTGGCCCTTGCGGTAAACTAACTTCGCTCTTTTTAACATCAAAGCCAAGATCTTTAAGTGAGCTTGCAATAGTGCTAGCTGAAATCGAACCAAATAATTTACCCTCTTCAGTAGCTTTCGAAGAAACGGTAACAACAGCGTTTGCCAATTTGGTCGCGCGCTCTTTGGCATGCTCCAATATCTCCACTGCATTTTTCTCTAATTCAGCCCGCATCTTGGCAAATTTTTCAAGATTAGCCGCTGTCGCCGTAACTGCCTTACCATAAGGTATTAAATAATTACGTGCATGGCCGGCCTTGACCGAAACCTTTTCGCCTATATCGCCTAAATTTCTAATTTTTTCTAAAAGAATAATTTCCATCTTCCACCCCGTGATTCTAAATTTTTTAGTGTTGATCTGTATATGGTAATAATGCCAAATATCTTGCTATTTTTATTGCCCGAGATATGGCCCTTTGCTTTCGTGGTGGCATATTGGTGATGCGCCCAGGAATAATACGACCACTTTCTAAAACACAAGACTTCAACATCTCAACGTTTTTGTAATCAATTTCTTGATCTTTGTTATAAGAATCTATACTTGCTTTGTTACTTGCCATAATCTTACCCCTATAAAATATTATTTGGTTTTGTCATCACCAGTAGCAACTGGCTTTGACGAAGCGTCACTTGCATCCTCAGGCGATTGATCTTTAGAGCGTTTTTCTCTCTGCTTCAACATCACAGAAGGTTCAGTAATTGCATGTTTACGACTCAATACTAAATTACGTAGTATCGCATCATTAAATCGAAAATTGGTTGTTATTTCTTTAAGTGTATTATCATCGCATTCTATATTCATAAGCACATAATGCGCTTTGTGAATTTTATCTATTGGGTAAGCCAGCTGACGTCGCCCCCAATCTTCAAGGCGGTGAACAAAGCCACCATTCGTCTTGATTAGCGTTTGATAGCGCTCAAGCATCATTGGTACTTGTTCGCTTTGGTCAGGATGAACCAAAAACATGATTTCATAATGTCGCATATTCTCTCCTTATGGTTTATAAAAAGTCTCCGGCATAAAATGCAGTGAGACAAAGAGTTAAGGGGACGCATTCTATGCGAAAAACAAAACCGATTCAATAGCAAATCTATTTTATTTAACTTGACAATAAGCCCCTATTCTTGATTCAATATAGAACCAGGACATTACTAGAAAACGATACGGTTATGAAAACCAAAAGTATTTTTTTGAACGTTGTTTTATTAGCTGTAGTTCAACTTACAGGTTGCTCTACTGAATCAAAAACTGCCATCATCAACAATGATCAGGATTTACGCTCGGCAGGGGCAAAACTGACTGCAACTGCTGAATCAATTAACAAATCCTTACAAGAACTTGCAGAAATTGATCGCGCAACTCACCCGCAAATAAAATTACCAAGTCCAGTTGAGCCTGATATGATCGGTATGGGACAGCTGGGTTCTATAGATTGGAGCGGGCCAGTTGCACCTTTGGTGAAAAAAATCGCTGAGGCCACAAATTATAAATTTAAAATACTTGGGTCCCCACCGGCAGTTCCGATTTTAATATCGATTGCAGCAAAAGACACCCCACTTGCAGATATCTTGCGTGACGTTGCATTTCAATGCGGCAGCAAAGCTAATATCGTAACCTATCCAGCAAGTAAAATTATCGAATTACGCTACGCAAAAGCCTAATGAAAGGATGCTTACTAATCTTATTGATGTTTATTACAACCTTGCAATTTGGCTGCTCGAGTTCGACCCAAAGACCTACAGAACTAAGTAACATTGAAGCTTTAAAATCACCAAACACTCTTAAAATTAACGAGATTCGTCTATCAGCTTTAAAACAAACCGCAAGAGAACTTGGTACACAAGCCGGTCTTTCTTGGCGCTCGCAACAACTAAACGAGCTTCTCAATTCGCATAAAAGAAATCTAGATCGCATTTTTAATTTCAATTTTTTAATCCTAAATCAAACGGTATTACCTCCGGTACTGGTTGAGGGGAGAAATACGCTGAATCTGGCAGATGAATTTACAGTTCGCATTTCAGACCATGATTATCAAATAGTACAAGCACCTCGATTCATTACTGCACCACCAAATTGGCGCAATTATATTTGGATGGCTTACAAAAGACCCGAAGCACCAAACCATACTATGCTGCCACAAAGTCTTGACGAACGTAAAATATGGAACGAATACATTCAAATTGGCTGGAACGAAGGCATTACTCAAGCCGATCAAATTTTTTCCGCTAATCTTGCAAGATTACAACGCGACTATGAAGGCATGATCTTGTATCGCAAATTATTGGCACAAAATATGCTAACGCCACCATACGTATCGCAAGCAGATTTAGGAATTACTGGCGGCGGTAACGACATGCGTGTTAATGACAAAGTGCTACGCATTACTGCAATACCTCAATTGCAAACTAACACCAAAAATTGGCATCCGGTACTATCAAAAAAAGACAAACAAAGCAACGGGGTGTTATTACCTAATTATAAAGATAAAATTTTATAGCATACAGCAGCCCGAAGAGATAAATTTCACTAGCCCAGCCTAAGCCGAACGTTTTTTGTGAGGCGCAGGGCTGAGGGAGACGTTGAAAACTGAGCAAGTGTTATTTTACAGGAAAAGACAAACATGCCCCAAGAAAACTACATGTTTTTAAACGAGCCTCTACGCTTCGGGCCAGATACTCTTGAACCATTGCTAGCTCATTGCAGCAAAATGGGTGCTTCGGATATTACTTTTCAAACCGGAGAATCGGTAATTGCTGAAGTTCATGGACATATTTATAAAATCACCAAACACAAACTTTCAACTCCAGAAGTTGGCGATATCTTAAATGTGCTTTACGGACCAAACGGCACCACCCAAATTTTGGCTGGCCACGATGTCGACACTCATTATGAATTCCGCCCTACCCGCATAGAGCGTTATCGTTATCGTGTTAATGGCACAGGCTGCCAAGTTGAAGGACACCACGGCATACAACTAACTCTGCGAACCATTCCATCCGAACCACCAAAATTATCCCAACTTGACCTACAAAAAGAAATTGTCGATGCTATAGCGCCACATGAAGGAGTTGTTTATGTAACTGGCGCCACCGGTTCAGGAAAATCAACTTTACTCGCATCAATAATTCGAGAGATTGCCGAAAACCCAGACTGTAATCGTAAGATTCTCACTTATGAAGCACCAATTGAATTTGTCTACGATATTATTGAAAAACCAACAGCAGTCATAAGCCAATCTGAAATTCCAAGACACCTACCTTCATTTGCCGATGGCGTACGCAATGCTCTGCGGCGTAAACCGCGCTTAATTTTAGTTGGTGAAGCTCGAGATGCTGAAACAATTTCTGCAGTAATTGAAGCCGCCTTGACTGGACATCCTGTTTACACAACCTTACACACCACTGGTGTACCAGAAACCATTAGACGTTTGGTCGGGACTTTTCCTGCAGAAGAACGCGGCGGGAGAACTATTGATATCATTGAAACCTTACGCTTAATTATTTGTCAAAAACTCGTCCCAACTGTTGATGGCAAACAAGTAGCTCTTCGAGAGTTTTTAGTATTTTCAGAAGAAGTACGCGATATCTTACTAGAGTCCGATCCAGATCAAGTTACCTCAGTTACAAGAAAACTGATGAATGAACGCGGCCAAAGCATGCTTATCGATGCGCAGAAAAAATTCTCAGCTGGAATTATCCCAGAACGCGAATTTAAAGTTATTGCTGCTGCTGCAAAACATGCCGTGAAAGCATAAGAACTTTTTATAGCTTATAGCGGCGTGTTGACCGTTCACCTTATGATTACAAAGCAGTTTATCACGCCCTTTCAGGGCTAAAACCTTGGGGACATCTTTATCCGGGTTTCCCTTCCACCACGTTGTGGTCGGTAACCCCCTGGAAAATGGATAAAAACTACCCTTATGTTGCTGTTGTCCCACCTGTTCCGCCAGTTCCAGTTCCACCAGTTTTTTTAGGGGCTGGAGGTTCCTTCTCTTCTTTATCTTCCTTCGCCTTCTGCGCTGTTTTCCCATAATCCTCAACTCTAGCAACTCCAGCCAACCCCCTGAGAGCTTGGGCTTGATCTTTAGCCCCGGCAACTCCAGCTTCAGCAAATTGCTGACCAGCTGCTTTGACTTCTCCCATAGCTTTTTCTTCTATACCAGCGCCGGCTATTACACGCATACCAACAACAGTCATCACTTCACTGTGGAGCAGGTGAATAGCAGAAAAACAAAGATTTATCAACGACACCATAGTAAATGTATATATAATTACTGCGCCAATACCCTCAATCATTATAAGATTAGAATTAGTATTAACGCCTCCCTTAGCAATAACATTAGTAAGAACTATCTGGAATCCTGCATTTAAAACATCAACTCCAACACGAGCCAGTACTACACCAACAACTAACCCCATAACCATCAATACTGGCTTAAAAAAGACTGACAATAATTGTTTAATGTACTCTTCTGCTTCATGGGACAAGAGCGGATTATCTTGAGATGCTGCTCCCCAAATCATCAGAAAGCAAATAATTGGCGCTGCAGCCATCAAAACAATAACTGAAATAAACCAACTCATGGCTCCAAAAAGAAACAACATATATGGTATTAGCGGGACATACACAGCTAAAGTTATACCAGTAAGAAGCAAAGGACTAACAACTGCTAAACCTATTGGTAAATACATAGCAATAACAGTTTTCATAATTTCATTAATTTCATTTGTAACTTGCATTACTGCTTGCGATGCAACTGTTACTCCTGAAGTGATCCCTAAAAAAGTACCAGCACCAATCGCTGCAGTAACAACTGACATAATGGCAGAATTTATTACAAAAGCTAAAGAAGTCCCTATAAAAAATCCTTGTATTTGAGTTAGATATAATAAGGAACTCTGTATCATTTGTTGCCCAAGCAGCTGTAGTTTTACTATTGGGTCTGTTGTAGGACTATTACCACCCATTACCTCATTCCACTTGGTCATTACTTGATTAACATCAGCCCACAAATACTCTACTGGTACGCCTGTTAACGCAGCAACCGCTATACCTTTAGTAACAAGACCAGGTAGAGCCAATAGAACACAACCGGCAGCAAGCTGGACATCAATCGCAATCAAATTTGTCGTCGTCCACACTAAATAATTTTTTGCTGGTGTTATAGTTAGATTAGTTCCGGAACTAACATTAAGAGTCGTACCAAGAATTTTTGCATAAGGAACTGAAAAATGAATCCACGCCAAAGTTCTGTTTAGTACACCAAAACTACTGCCACTACTATCAAGCGTAGAAAATACATTTGCTATCACACCACGATTAGTAAAGAAAGGATCATAAGTTGAAAAAGTCAATCTGTTGCTTTTTACATTAGCAGTATCTGCAGACACTGCTAACTTGTAATAATCATAATTCATTTGAGCTGTTTTAAGTGCTTGCTCCAATAACGTGTAATAACTTCCAGCCAATAACCAACCCTTACCTTCTGCTTCTCCAATAGATTTGATAATATTAGCATCAATATTTGGATTTGCCGCTATCGCTGCCGCAGCCATTCCTGCTTGATAAGCTGCTGCTGCAGTCAACATATCTGTTGCTCCAAGCGGCCAATTAATTCCTGTTGCACTCGTATCGGCCGTAAGGATTTGACCACTTTCAGAACAAGTAGATTTACCCTTGCACTCTGTATAAAAATTCGTATAGCTTAATTTGGCCGTATACAATGTGGAATTGTTATAATCAGTATTAGTGGTATTTGTAAAATACGTTGGCTTGGCGCCACCTAATACGGCATAAGTACCTGGCTGTAACTGCACCGTACCATCATTACCTGGTTGAGCTTGAGCAACCAACTGCTGCGCTACCGAACTAAGCGTATCAATCATGGTTTGCAAACCAGCTTGTTTTGCTGGCACATAAATTTGTGAAAACTTTCCATAGTCGCTATCGCTTGTGCCACTAGGCTTCGGTGTGACATAACTAATCTTACCGCAAATACCATTAATCGATAATCCAGCAATAGTAATGGCTGCGCCAGGATTGTTAGTTAAATAATTAGTATATGGAGCCCCTGTTGTATCTACGCCTGTAACATACGGAAATTGATAATAACCACCGGTATAAGACGTTTGATTCGTTGCCAGAACAGCGGGAAAATGTTTATAAACCGAAAACTCTGCAATATTTTGCGCAGTACCTCCAGCAGCAGTTATTGCCTTATTCAATGCAGCCATAACACTATAGCTACAAACTAGCGTTCGTAAAATATCAGCTGAACCAATATAGGAAGCAGCCTTGTCAGTATTACTATCAATTTTATTGTCAACTGTGGTATTGCCGGAATACATCAAAGGATCAACTAGTGAATAATCTACCGCATAAGTTGTTGTTGCAGCTGTTACAGGAGCTCCTGTCTTTAAAAAGTCCAAAGCAGCATTCCAAGTCTGATCAGCTAGGCCAATACTTTGGATAACTATCCACATTACAAAAGTATTAACCATTGAATATCCATTTGCTGCATTCGGCATAAGCAAAGCAGTAGCACTACCAACACGCACCACAGTAAACATAGTGGTACTTTTGGCCATTGACGTCCCATCCGTCGTCATTTCTGTAATGATTTTGAAAGTGGTATAACCCAAAAATATTCCGGAAATAGCGAATACCCCAGTATTAAACACATAAAAAATCGTACCCAAAATAGTTTTGCCAGCAGATGCAAATTGCGCTATTCCTGGAACATAACCAAATATCTTGGCCAAATATCCTACCGATACATCACTAGCTGGCGGAGTAAAAGTCAACCCATCAAAAAATGTAGTATCAGCAAAACAAAGGCACGGAATAAGCAACAAAACAAGCGTCCCAGCCCACTCAATGTATTTTTCATATTTTTTCATTATTTTGCCCTCCGCAAAATAAAAGAGACCCAATCATGAAAGTTACAACCCAACTTTCTTTTTTGCATCTGCATGTACCAAAAATGTTCGTGATAGGCCAACATGGACAGTATGCCAACTAAAACTAAATCAAAAAGAGCGGCAAATAGGTGTTTGTTTAGTAGTATCTGGATAAAATAAAGAAACAAACACAAAGCAAAAACAAAATAGGCAAGAGCTGAATATAAAAAAGCTTTCTTGCGGGCTGTCTGTTGCGCTTCGGTTAGATTTTGACGTGCAATAGATTCTTCATAAGTTTCGTGGTATATCGGCTTGGTGCTGGGAGTAAAAAGCCTGCGATATAAACCAAAAGTTGTTTTTACATTGCCTGAAACCTCATCGTAAGCCATCCATCTTTTTACATCGACAAACGATTTAAAAAATTTCCTTACCGGCCCTCTTTTTTTAGGTTCTTTGGCTTCTTTTACAATAGATTTGGTTTCTTCTTTTTTCCCTTCTGTTTTTATTTCTTCAGGCATAAATTTTCTCCCTGTTTTCAACCAAAAAATTTAATCTTTCCCCTGCGACCAGCACAAAACAACATCTGTTCGATATTTCAAACATCTCCTCAAACAACGCAAGGCTTAGGCTGGGCTAATGATATTCAACCCTTCGGGCTGCTGTATGTTAAAAGCCCTATTTTAATGGACTGGACTGATGAAGCATTTCTGTATGCTAAAAATCCTTGTTTTAACTAGCAGTCGTACCCCCCCCCTTCTTGTCACTATCTGCCTTATCTTTCTGTGCTGCACTCCCATAATCCTGAGTTTTACTAGCATCACCCATCCCTTTAAGAGCCTGACCTTGTTCTTTAGCTCCAGCAGCTCCAGCTTCAGCAAATTGCTGACCACCGGCTTTGACTTCTCCCATAGCTTTTTCTTCTATACCAGCACCAGCTATTACACGCATACCAACAACAGTCATCACTTCACTGTGAAGTAGGTGAATAGCAGAAAAACAAAGATTTACGAGCGACACCATAGTAAATGTATATATAACTATTGCGCCAATACTCTCAATCATTAGAAGATTAGAATCAGTAGTAGCGGTAAGGCCAGTACTCGGAAAAACACCTTCAAGAATCGTTTGAAATCCTGCATTTAAAACATCAACTCCAACACGAGCCAGTACTATACCAACAACCAAACCCATAATCATCAATACTGGCTTAAAAAAGACCGACAATAATTGTTTGATAAAATCTTCTGCTTCACGGGATAACAGAGGGTTCTCTTGCGATGCTGCTCCCCAAATCATCAGAAAACAAATAATTGGCGCTGCAGCCATTAAAACAATCACTGAAATAAACCAACTCATAACTCCAAAAAGAAACAGCAAGTACGGTATTAATGGAACATATACAGCTAAAGTTATACCGGTAAGAAGCAAAGGACTAACAACCGCTAAACCTATTGGCAAGTACATAGCAATAATAGTTTTTACTGTCTGATTAATTTCATTTGTAACTTGCATCATTGCTTGCGATGCAATTGTTACTCCTTCAGTGATCCCCAAAAAACTACCTAAACCAACAACCGCAGTAGCAACTGACATGAGGGCAGAATTTACTATAAAAGCTAAAGAAGTCCCTACAAAAAAGAATTGTATCTGGGTTAAATATGCCAAAGAACTCTGTATCATTTGTTGCCCAAGCATCTGTAATTTTACTATTGGGTCTGTTGTAGGGCCATTACCACCCATTACCTCCTTCCACTTATCCATTATTTGATTAACATCAGCCCACAAATACTCCATTGGCACGCCTGTTAACACAACAATCGCCAAAGCCACATTACTAAAACACAAGTAGGGAGTTGCAAAACAAAGAGCCGCCGGAGGGATAGCCAATAGAACACAGCCGGCAGCAAGCTGGACATCAATCGCAGTCAAATTTGTCGTCGTCCACACTAAATAATTACGTGCTGATTCTGATTTTATATCTAGATCTACTCCAGTATCGGCCTTAGTGGCATAAGTCGTACCAAGAATTCTTGTATAGGGAACTGAAAAATGAATCCATGTCAAAGCTCTGTTTAATGTATCAAGACTACCGCCACTGCTATCAAGTGTAGTAAATATATTTGCTATTACACCACTAGTAAAGAAAGGATCATAGTCCAGAGGGACTAATCTGTTGTTCTTTGTATTAGCAGTATCTAAAGATGCTGCTAACTTATAATAACTATAATTTATTTCAGAGGCCTTAATTACTTGTTCGAGCAGCGTATAATAACTTCCAGCCAACAACCAACCCTTAGCTTTAGCTTCTGTAATGGATTGACCCATTGCCGCAATAACATCTGGACTTGCCGACGTAGCTGCTGCGGCCACCCCAGCTTGATAAGTCACTGCAGCAGCTAACATATCTGCCGCTCCAAATGGCCAATTAATTTTTGTTGCACTATCGTCAGTCGTAAGAATGCTCTTTTCGTTACAAGTAGATTTATCCTTACACTCTACATAAAAATTCGTATAGCTCAATTTACCTACATGCAATGCGGGATTAGTATAATCATCGCTAGTGACGTTTGTAAAATAAGTTGGCGGGACAGCACCATCTGCTGAGCCTGGTAATACAACATAGTTGCCTGGCTGTAATTGTATCTTTCCGGTCACATCAGGCTGAGCTTGAGCAACCAATTGCTGTGCTATCGGATCAAGGGCAGCAATCATGGTTTGTAAACCAGCTTGTTTTGCTGGCACATAAATTTGTAAAAGATTATTATCGTTAAAACTTTCACCAGCACCCGTAACATAACTAATCGTACCGCAAACACCATTAATATCCGGTACATTTGCAATCCTAGTAGCATTGGCAGAATCCACTCCATAATTAACGTATGGCGCCCCTGTTTCTTTATTTACGCCTTCAATATATGGAAATTGATAATAACCATCAGTATAATAAGGGGAACTCCCATTTGTCGAAACAGCAGGAAAATGTTTATAAACCGAAAATTGTGCAATGTTTTGCGCAGTACTTCCAGCAGCAGCTAGTGCTTTATTCAATGCAGCTTTAACAGTATAACTACAAACCAATGAACGTAAAACATCAGCTGAACCAATATATGAAGCAGCTTTAAAAGAATTACTATCGATACTACCGTCAACAGCAGGAATGCCGGTATACATTAAGGGATCAACTAACGAATAATCAATAGTAGCATTCGTTGCTACTGGTGTTATAGGAACTCCTGTCTTTAAATAATCCAAAGCAGCATTCCAAGTCTGATCAGCTAGACCAATGCTTTGGAGAACTATCCACATTACAAAAGTATTAATCATGGAATAGCCACTTGTTGCATCGGGCGCAAGAAAAGCAGTGGCGCTGCCAACACGCACTACAGTAAACATAGTGGCGCTTTTGGCCATTGACGTCCCATCCGTCGTCATTTCAGTAATAATTTTAAAAGTGGTATAACCTAAAAATACCCCAGAAATAGCAAGTACCCCGGTATTAAATACGGAAAAAATCGCACCCAAAATAGTTTTACCGGCAGGTGTGAATTGCGTTATTCCTGGAACAGAACCAAACATTTTGGCCAAATATCCTACTGATACATCACTAGCTGGCGGAACAAAAGTCATTTGGCTAATATTAAAAGAAAGTGTTGTATCAGCGTCAGCAAAACAAAGACACGGAATAAGCAACAAAATAAGCGTCCCTGCCCACTCAATGTATTTTTCATATTTTTTCATTATTTTGCCCTCCGCAAAATAAAACAAATCCAATCATGAAAGTTACAGCCCAATTTTCTTTTTTGCATCTGCATGTACCAAAAATGTTCGTGATAGGCCAACATGGACAGTATGCCAACTAAAACTAAATCAAAAAGAGCGGCAAATAGGTGTTTGTTTAGTAGTATCTGGATAAAATAAAGAAACAAACACAAAGCAAAAACAAAATAGGCAAGAGCTGAATATAAAAAAGCTTTCTTGCGGGCTGTCTGTTGCGCTTCGGTTAGATTTTGACGTGCAATAGATTCTTCATAAGTTTCGTGGTATATCGGCTTGGTGCTGGGAGTAAAAAGCCTGCGATATAAACCAAAAGTTGTTTTTACATTGCCTGAAACCTCATCGTAAGCCATCCATCTTTTTACATCGACAAACGATTTAAAAAATTTCCTTACCGGCCCTCTTTTTTTAGGTTCTTTGGCTTCTTTTACAATAGATTTGGTTTCTTCTTTTTTCCCTTCTGTTTTTATTTCTTCAGGCATAAATTTTCTCCCTTATTTCAACCAAAAATATTTAACCTTCTCTTAATGTTCGGTATTTTAGCACGGGATAGTTGCAATCCAAAATAATTATTTCATTCTTTCAAGCTTAATAACTTTTGAACCATATACCATAATACAAATCATTTTTTATTTGTCTCTTTTGTTAGTTATGCTAACTTAGACACATGATTTCAAGTTCAAAAGCACTAAAGACCATTATCGCCCTAGCTTTATTTTATAGTACGTTAATTTTTGCAGGTCTAACGCCCAATAACGCCAGATCCCAAAAGGCGCCAAGCATATTGACCATTTCTCCACAAATTGCTCTACCAATTGGGATAAAAATTTGGTTTAACGAATGCGGAGGACATGTAGAAGGACTTACCACCTGGAATGAAGGTGAAAATTTTGCTTCTTTGGGAATTGGACACTTCCTTTGGCATCCATATTTAAATCAACGCGCATCATTTAATAGTGGTTTTCCCAATTTAGTTCGTTATATCAAAAAAAGAGGGGGTAAAATACCAACATGGTTACACGAGAATCTTTATTGCCCGTGGAATAGTCGCCAAGAATTCTTACAAGCTCAAAACTCACCACGAATGACAGAATTACGCACTTTTTTACAACAAACTATTCCTCTCCAAGCAGAATACATGGTGAAACACTTACAGGAAATATTGCCCAATCTGCTAGAAAGCACGCCTCAAAAAGATCGCACTCTTATCTATCATAACTTCAGTACCCTGGCACGCACACCAGCTGGAATTTATGCGCTAGTTGACTTTCTTAACTTCAAAGGGGCTGGTATAAGCAATGCGCCCCGCAATTATGAACGCGGCAGTGGTTTATTGCATGTCTTAAAAGGAATGAGCTTTGCTCCTCGCGGATCAACACCATTACAAGCCTATGTTTGGTCAGCAAAACACGCTCTAATTCGCAGAGTAGAACAAGCACCGCCATCTGCACATCATGAGCGTTGGCTAGCTGGATGGTTTAATAGACTCAATACTTATCTTGAAGGTGATTATCCAACGACAAAGCAATATGCATTGGATTATGTAAGCTGAGATTTTTCTAATTGGTAGCCGCAAGCTTTAGCCTGCGTTTTTGGCATGGTATCAATATTGATACGCAGGCTAAAGCCTGCGGCTACCAAAAATTCCATCAACTTTTATATAACCGTATCAATCCACTAGTAGATCCATCCAAAACGGCGGACTCAACACTACCCTGTAACACTGGCACTAATTTGCTTGCCATATGCTTACCAAGCTCAACTCCCCACTGATCAAAAGAGTTGATCTGCCAAATTATCCCCTGGACAAAAACTTTGTGTTCATAAAGTGCAATTAAAGCCCCCAGCGTTTCCGGGTTTATATTTTGCATAACAATAGTATTGCTAGGAACATTTCCAGGAATTATTTTATGCGGCGCTCGCACGCGCGCTTCTTCTTGCGACATCCCTTGCCCATGCAATTCAGCAATAATTTCATCCCCGCTACGTCCACACATTAAAGCTTGGCTTTGAGCCAGGCAATTGGCATATAACAACAAATGATGGTTATGAATTGGATTGTGACTTTGCAGTGGAATAATAAAATCTACTGGAACCATTTGCGTTCCTTGCATTAATAGTTCATGAAATGCATGTTGTCCATTAGTACCAACTGCCCCCCAAACTACTGGCGCAGTTTTATAACCAACTATCTCACCATTAATTCGTACGCGCTTTCCATTGCTCTCCATTTCAAGTTGCTGTAAATATGCTGGAAGCAAACTCAAATATTGGTCATAGGGAATAATCGCATGGGTTGCTGCACCCAGAAAATTAATATTCCAAATCCCAAGTAAAGCCAAAATTACTGGCATGTTTTTTTCTAAAGGAGCTTCGCGAAAATGGCTATCCATTGCATGTGCCCCAGCTAAAAGTTCGTAGAACCTCTCCATCCCAATCGCAACTGCAATAGACAAACCAATCGCTGACCACAGCGAAAAACGTCCGCCAACCCAGTCCCAAATTGGAAAAATATTATCTTTATCAATTCCAAACTCAATTGCACGCTCAGGTTTTGCTGTAACCGCAATAAAATGTTGTTTGATCTTAATTTCAGCATTAGCTCCGGCTTGATTTAATAGCCATTCTCTAGCAGTAAGAGCATTAGTCAAAGTTTCTTGCGTCGTGAAAGTTTTTGAAGAGATAATGAAGAGAGTGGTTTTGGGATTTAGATATTTTAAGGTTTCGCTGATATGGGTAGCATCGAGATTGGAAACAAAATGAACTTTGACATGAGTAACAAAAGGCTGAAGCGCAGAAACCACCATCGCTGGACCCAAATCAGAACCACCAATCCCAATATTTACAACATCAGTAATGGCTTGTCCACTATAACCACGCCAATTGCCTCCACGAACAGAATCAACACACCTGGCGATACGCTTTAATTCTCCTTTTATCAAAGCCATTTCTGCTCTTGGTTCATCCCCAGGATTTCGGAGCGCTGTATGTAATACTGCACGTTTTTCGGTGATATTAATTATACCACCACGAAACATTTCCTCCCGGTAGAAGGAAACTTCTGCGGTTTTTGCTAACTCACACAACAATTGCATTGTTTCTGTGGTTATACGATTTTTTGAATAATCTAAAAAAACCCCAGCAGCTTGTAAAGAAAAATCAGAAAACCGCTCTGGGTGATCTATAAATTCATCTTTAATTTTTATTTTTACAATTTGTTCGCTGTGCTTGGCTAATACCTGCCAAGCAAGTGAAGTGTCTAGTCTGTCCATATAAATCCTTCCCTAATTTCCTAAAATAACATCTGTTGGTTAACAACATCTCCCAAAACAATGCCCGTTCAGCTTCCAACATCTCCCTCAGCCCTGCGCCTTGCAAACTACGCAAGGCTTAGGCTGGGCTAATGATATTTATCCCTTCTGGCTTCTGGATGTTGAAAAGCATTATTTTAAAGGACTGGGTTAATGATATTTATCTCCTTCGGAGCCGCTTTACGTCATAAAGATTTGTTTCATACTATTCTATTGTACATCATCCATCAAGAGAGAGAAGATGCTAAATTTTGCAGTTGGCGAAAAAAGAAGTTCATGTGTCGTGGTTGATCGCTGTTTAATATCTTATTAAATATTCTCTTTTGTTCTTCGCTACCATATTTGGCAATAATGTGGACACAGCTATGAATTTGTTGTGCCACTTCATCAGTCAACTTTTCCTTGGTTACATCCATTAATTGAATAAAATTGATTAGTGCACACGAAGATTTTTGTCCTGTATTAACGATTTTGCCATCTTCAATAATATATTCGGTAAATAGTTTTTTTAAATACTGCAAAAACTCTTCAGCTCCATAATAGAAGTTTACTGACTTTTCACGCTTGTAAAGAGCAACATGTTGCTCTAACTCCTCAATAATTTTTAAACCAATTCCATATAGTTTAATTTCGTCAGCATTTTTGATATAGACACGTTTAATACCAAGTTTTCGCACTTTAGCTACGCACTCTGATGCAGGCAAATTTCTTCTGAGCATAGCTTTATAGCTATTAATGGCTTTTAGAATAATGTGGTAAAAAACAGTCATATTTTCTTTTATTATTACATTAAATATTAATCCTGCCGCAAGCTAAACTCCATAGGTTACTACCATAAAAGCAATTGTACATGGATTATATTAAGAAAATATTAAATGACTTCAAAAAAAAGGGGGGAGTTGTCTTTATGCAGGACAAAATTCATATTATCGTACCCTTTCAGGGCTTTGAATTTAGAGGACATTCTCCTTGGAGTTCCCGTCACACCTTCAGTGTTCAGTCACCCCCAAGAAAAATGCCCCACGAAATTTTAAGCTCTGAAAGAGCGAAATACAGAGAATGTCCTTTATTTTTCCTTACCAAAATCGCACTCTTTTTGCGGACAAACCTTTTCGGTACCACGCCTTTTTGTGGTTTTTACCGTCAAAATTGGCCAACCGCATTTAGGACACTTCTCTACAACCGGTTCATTCCAGATGGCATATTTGCATTTGGGGTATTTTGAACAAGAATAAAAATACTTACCATAGCGCGATTTGCGTTTAAGCATTGTACCTTCATGGCAAATCGGACATGTGACATTGGTATCAAATGGCTTTTCTAGAGGTTCAATAAACTTACATTTTGGATAGTTGCTGCAACCAATAAATTTACCGTAACGGCCAATTTTTATGTGTAGCGGTGAACTACAATCCGGACATTGGCGATCAGCCACTACTTCCGTTTCAAGGATATTTTTTTCTTTATCGACATTTGCCGTGTAATCACATTCCGGATAACCACTACAACCAATAAACTTACCTTTTCTACCCAAACGCAATATTAAGGCCTTCCCACACTTTGGACATTTATCTTCTAATACTTCTTGTGTCACATCTTCCCGCTTTACATTAGCCGCAGTTGCATCAATTAGCTTTTTAAACGGTTGCCAAAACTCTTGCATTAGCTTTAAAAACTTATTCTTACCAGATGCTATTTCATCTAATTCATCTTCCAAATGCGCAGTAAACTCGTAATCAACATATTGGGTAAAATATTGGGTCAAAAACTTATTAACAACCCGACCAGTATCGGTTGGCTTGAAACGCTTGTTTTCTAAAATAACGTATTCGCGACTAAGCAGAGTCTCAATAATCGCAGCATAAGTTGAAGGCCGACCTATACCATATTCTTCTAGAGTTTTCACTAAACTAGCCTCACTATAGCGCGGTGGTGGCTCAGTAAAATGCTGCTCACCTTGAATTCCAAGTAAATCTACAATATCGCCAACTTTTAGCGGTGGCAAAACTTTTCCACCCTCATCTACAACAGCATCATCAGTGCCTTCGTGGTAAACTGCGATAAAGCCCGGATTGGTTATAACCGAACCGTTGGCACGAAAAGTATTGCCATCACCACAACTCAAATCAACTACAACTGTATCGAGCAATGCAGAAATCATTTGACAGGCGATGGTACGCTGCCAAATTAAATTATATAATTTTGCCTGTTCGGGATCTGACTCTTTGGCCAACTCTTCTGGTGGAAGCTTACAAGCTGTAGGACGAATTGCCTCATGTGCTTCTTGCGCATTTTTCGATTTGGTTTTATAGAACCGCGGAGCTTCAGGCAAATTTTTTACACCAAAACGTTCCTTAATCGCTTCCCGAATTTCTGTGATTGCCTCACTCGCTAAATTAACCGAATCGGTACGCATGTAAGTTATTAAACCCGCTTCATACAATTTTTGTGCACTACGCATCGTGCGCTTAGCGGAATATCCCAACTTACGCGCAGCTTCTTGTTGCAGCGTTGATGTGGTAAATGGCGGAGCAGGGTTGCGCACTCGCTCTTTTTTTTCTACTTTAGTAACACGTAATTTACCAGCAGCAAATTTCAATAATTCAGCTTCAACTGCTTTTGCTTGTTCGGCATTCGTAATCGAAAATTGCGTCAGCTTTTTATTTTGGTATTCAATTAATCTGGCAGCAAAATTTTGTTCGGTAAACATATTATCGGCAATAATCGTCCAATATTCTTGCGTTATAAATTTTTCAATTTCCTCTTCACGTTCAGCAATCATACGCAAAGCTGGGCTCTGAACCCGCCCAGCAGAGAGTCCATACCGAATTTTTTTCCATAGCAGCGGCGACAAATTAAAACCAACTAAATAATCCAGCGCACGTCGCGCTTGTTGCGCATCAACTAAATCCATAGCAATATCACGCGGATGAGCTACTGCTTCAGCTACTGCAGTTTTAGTAATTTCATGAAAAGCAACCCGATATACCGCTTGTTCCTTTAGCGCTTTTTTCTCGCGCATTAGCTCATGGATGTGCCACGCAATAGCTTCTCCTTCGCGATCAGGGTCAGTGGCAAGATAAAGAGCATCGGCCGTTTTTAAAACCTTAGCAATTTCAGTTACATGTTTGGCGTTTTTTTCAATAATGGCGTAATGCATTGCAAAATCATGCTCTGTATCAACCGCACCAGCCTTCGGCACTAAATCGCGCAAATGACCATACGATGCCAACACCGTAAAATCTTTACCAAGATACTTTTTAATGGTTGTCGCCTTCGCAGGAGACTCTACAATTACAATATTTTTTGCCATAAGAACCTTATTGATTAAGTTTTTAAGAGCCTCTATGTTTTCTGCGCCATCGTAGTTAATAGATAGCTGCGTATTTCTTGTGAGTTTTTATTCGCTTTGCTTATCAACACCAAAAACACTACCCACTTAGCATCGTTTAAATTTATTGATTGCTGATTAAGTTGCATTAATTGACTAATGACAATTTCACGCATTTTAGTATCTAAAATACCAACATATTCTAAAGACAATATAAAACCGCGTATTTCTAAATTAATTTTGTACACTTCTTCCGGACTAAAAATACGCAAAGTCCTATTGATATCTGTATGAGGAAATCCTGCATACCAACATTGTTGCTCTATTAGTTCTTTTAACCAATCGAAAGTACGAATTATTGTTTCTTTAGCAAAACCAGCTTCTTCCAGCTTTTGCCGAACGATTGTTGGCTCAGACTCGATTTTCGTCTGCTGGGAAATAACTGTTTCAAGTAAATACGCTATAATATCGACAATGCTCTGTTGCTTCATCTATTCCTTGCTCTTGTGATCATGTATCTTGATCACTCCACCCGCTATTGTTTTAATCAACCCTTGTAATTCTAACTCCAACAATACAATGCTAATCTGTTGCGCTGATAGGCCAGTTCTCATTACTAAAACATCAATTGTCGTTGTTTCGAATCCTATACAATCTAGCAGCTTCCTATGTTCTTGATCAAGTTTATTTTTTTCTTTGGATTTTTTTGCCTCCAAAATCGATGTTTTTTTTAACCCAGCCAACTCTCCTAATTCTTCTAAAACATCAGCTGATTGCTCGGTTAATTTTGCTCCTTGGCGAATCAAATAATGGCATCCTCGCGCCAAAGGATTATAGATCGAACCAGGAATAGCAAAAACTTCTCGACCCTGTTCATTAGCGAGTCTCGCAGTAATCAGCGAACCGCTACGCACGGTTGCTTCTACTACTAAAGTACCAAGACTTAAACCACTAATAACACGATTTCGTAATGGAAAATGCCAAGCATTACCTTTGTCTTCTAGTGGAAATTCAGATAATAAAACTCCACCACTACCAAGTATTTTTTGCGCTAAATTTGTATGGTGAGATGGATAAATTTGGTTTAATCCAGCTCCCATTACCGCAATGGTTTTGCCCGGTGCCGCAACCGCTCCCTTATGACTGGCTGCATCAATACCCATAGCAAAACCACTAGTGATAACTAAACCTGCTTGGGCTAATTCTTTGGCAAAAATAAATGCAGCTTCTAAACCAGTAGGTGTCGGATTTCTGCTACCAACGATTGCTATTTGTGGCAGTTTCAATAATTGCAAGTCACCACAAACAAAAAGTAGTAGCGGCGGATTTGGTATTTCTTTTAATAATGGCGGATAATCTGGATCCTTTATGGTAATAATACGGTTACCAGTTTTTTGTGTCCAAGCTAAATCTCGCTCCACCATATCCCAATTTGGATTTTTTAATTTAATTACCTCTTTGGGCGGTAATCCAAGTTTTATCAAATCATCGATCGACGTAGCAAATAAATCCGTAATGTCAGGGAACACTTCAAAAAGCTTTAACCCAAAACCAAAGGTTAAATTTGTAGTTTCAAGTAGCGCAAGAAGATAACGTAGTTCTCTTGTTTTAAAATCTCTTTTATGTTGCATATGGTGTGCTATAATTTTTAGAAAATAATTTGGAACAGTAAACTCTATGTCAATTTTAAAAATCCTACAATACCCGGATTTACGCTTGCGTTGTAAGGGCCATAAGGTTACAGACGTTAAGTCGGCAAAAATAAAGAAAATCATCAAAAACATGCTCGAAACCTTGGCCAATACTGAAAACTGCGCAGCACTTGCGGCGACTCAGTTAGATATTGAGCAACCACCATGCATAACTGTAATTAACCCCCCAACTGACGATGCCGACTATTCCGTACTTTGTTTGATAAACCCACAAATCATTGCTCAAGAAAGTTCTAATAAAGCAGAAGAAGGGTGCATGTCGATTTTTCCAGAAGATATTCGCGCCGAAATCAAACGTGCAAACAAAATTAAAGTTAAAGCTCTTGATGTTCACGGCAACCACATTGAATTCGAAGCTGAGGGTTATATCGCACGCTGTATTCAACATGAGTGTGATCACTTAAACGGGATTCTTTACATTGACCATCTATCAAAATTAAAACGCTCGCTGCTTGAAAAAAAGATGCTGAAGTTGCGTAAATAATAAAGACTAAACATGACTAATGAAATCGGAAAAATATATACTCGCCCTTGGGGAACTTACCAAACCCTTGCACTAGCAGAAAATCATCAAATCAAAATTATCACCGTTAATCCCGGCGGCCGTTTGTCACTACAAAAACATTCCAAACGTGCTGAGCATTGGGTAGTAGTCGCCGGGAATCCAACAATAACTATCGATGAGGCAGTAAAAGTCCATCAAGTTAATGACCACGTGTTCATTCCTATTGGCGCGGCTCATCGCATAGAAAACTTTACTACTACTCTAGCAATAATTACCGAAGTACAAATCGGACCATATCTAGGAGAAGACGATATAATCAGATTGGATGATGTTTACGGAAGAAAATAAATGAAAATAATTTTTGCTGGCACATCAGAATTTGCTCTTCCCGCTTTAAAAGCATTATTAAACTTACAAAATGAAAAACATAAAGTTTGTGCGGTTTATACTCAACCAGATCGGCCGAGAGGACGCGGACAAAAAACAACAGCAAGCCCCATAAAAGAATTCGCTCTCACCCACAATTTGCCTGTGTATCAACCAGCAACCCTAAAAGATCTAATTTCACAAAAACAATTACAGGATTTAGCAGCTGATATTTTAATTAATGTCGCTTATGGCATGCTTTTGCCAGAAACAGTACTCACTATGTTTAAATTTGGCTGTGTAAATATTCACCCATCGCTCTTGCCCCGCTGGCGCGGTGCAGCACCAATTCAACGAGCCATACAGGCCTGTGACCTGGTTACTGGTGTGACTATTATGCAAATGGATGCAGGGCTTGATACTGGCGGTATTTATAAACAAGAAACTTTGCCAATAGAAGCCATCGATACTACAGCAACGTTAATTACAAAAACTGCTGAAATTGGTGCAAAGTTATTGCTTGAGGTTTTAACAGAAATTGAAACTGGCAGAGCAAAAATTACTGCGCAAGATGACGCACAAAGCACTTATGCAAAAAAGCTTACAAAAGAAGAAGGTAAAATTGATTGGCATAAAAGTGCGCAAGTTATAAATTGCATGATTCGCGCTTTCGATCCATGGCCAGTTGCTTATACTGAAATTGATGGCCAAATTATCCGTATTTGGCAAGCAGAAATACAAACCAACGCTTTGACCCCAACTACCGAACCAGGAACAATTAATCAAGCAGACAAAAATGGAGTTGATGTTGTAACTGGAAAAGGAATATTACGCTTACTAAAAATCCAACTCCCCAGCGGCAAACCTTTATCAGTCGCCGACATCCTCAATGCTCACCATCAAATTTTCGCACAAGGGAAAAAACTCAATTCTTAATGCTACAGCTTTGCACAAGAAATCTAATAGGTGCCTTGTGCAAAGTTTTTTTGTGGTAAGCGTCCAACTATTCCACCTTCTATTTGATTAAAAACAACATAAAATTGCCTTCATACTTTTAAAAATGGAAGTGGCGTAGAAAACGAAGCAAAGCCCAGTTACCTTCAGTCTTCACGCAAGACTCGCTACGTAGTGTGATCGGTTCCACTTCTACGACAGGATTTCCACCTGCAAGATCAGTTAGACTTATCTTGGCGCACTATTGTTTTTAATTTTATCTCTTTCGAAATTTTTTAATCTACCAGTTTATTACTAGCTGAGGAGTTAGAGACGCCCTTAAGCATTACTTAATGTAAGTTTCAAAATCTGTGCTTTACTTAATGTGAAGTGGCTAAACAGTTCACAAAGCATAACCTTTAAATTTTACTAAAAAACATTTTGTGTTTTTCGGCTATTTGTCACAGAAAAACATTTATAAAAATAAAAAATTGGAGATACAAAATGAATTTATTAAAAAAACATATTGTACTAGCTTTTACTCTGCTCTCTTATTCTATTAATGCGTTTGGTATATCTTTTGATCAATATGAACAATATGATCACGAGAAGGCGGCTATTTATCAAACATACCATTTTGAGCAACTACCAAATTTTATTGCTGAATTTGTTACCCCAGGTATACAACTAAATGCAGACTCTTACTCCGAAGGATGGCATATTAACGGAGATTTGTTGAAAAAAGAAAAAATGGAATCATTGTTTCAAACGACAAAATCCTATATTCCGTACGTAGAACAACAAGCTCCAAAAGATGATGTACAGGCAGCCAAGCTCATGGGTACGGGTTACGCTATTAGCCTTGGAGAAGATAGTGACCACCAATACATACTCAGTATGTTTCATAACTCCAAAAAAGCAATAAATTATAAAAAAGCAGCTTCCTATCTTAAGAAAAACTTATTGCTGACTGATTCTTCACAGCAACTATTGCAAGTACTAGCTACCGCTCATAAATCAATTACCAAAAGTTTACATTGTGAAACAGGCGAGCGGATAATTGGCGGCAGTTATAGAACCACAGATATAGCTGTATATCCAAACGAACCATCAGAACATAAAAAAGCAAAAAATTTTTTTGATGACTTTCAAAGCAAAAAATTGGGTGGAAAAGCTCCCAGAGAGGCTGACGTAGAAATAACAAATAGCGACCTCATCATGTTGGCTAAACAAGGCATATACCTAGCACCTCTTCCTAAAAAAATCTCAGGGTTAATGGAACAATTTGCTAAGGATTTTCTTTTTGGGTTACAACAGGTAAAAGAAAATAAGATAACTCCTATCGCCTTTGCTGCATGGGCGCATTTAGAAATTGTACACATCCATCCCTTCGAAGATGGAAATGGAAGATTAGCAAGACTCGTAGCAAATACAATATTAATGGCTTACGATTATCCACCAATGATTATAGGAAGCAATGAGGATTATACTGCTGCTTTAAATGCCTATACCGAAACCAACGATCCGGCATATTTTTCTAGGTATATGGTTGAAACCATAGCTTGGACAGCAAAACAACTTAACAAACCACAAACAGGCTTGCTAGAAGACTTTGAAACACAAGAAGAACTGTAATGTTTAACTCATGTTCCCGCGGCTTGCCGCGGGAACAAAACTATGGGGGATTGCCAAGGAAGAAAAACGCAGTTCTCCCCACAAGGGTAGTTTTTATCCATTTAGATGTGCTGGCTTTCTTCGCCTACCATCAAATTTTTGCTCAAGAGAAAAAATTTAATTCGTAAGACACCCTACATGCTTGCCAACAATGTACAAATTCTATCCTGCAGCTGACGATATTTTTGATGATTGTCTAAAAAAGAATTAAAAGTAATAGCAAAAGCGAGATTTCCCTGACTTGCTGTTTTAACATAGCCGACAAGTGACGATATACCTTCCATATTCCCTGTTTTGGCATAGACCCGACCTTTTAAATCGGGCATTTTATATTTCAAAGTGCCATCAATACTGGCTATTGACAATGCATTAATAAAAGCGTGGCTAATATTTTTGTCGTAGTAAGCAAAGCGCAGCACTGCAACTAATTGTGCTGGGGATACCAGGTTGTAACGTGACAATCCCGAACCATCCACTATCCGCATTTTTTTGAAAACAATACTGGTTTTGGGAGCAAGAATATTTACAATTGCTTTTTCGCTATTCTGCCAAGTTCCTTCTTTATGAAAAAAGCTATAGCCTAATTTTTTATAGATTGCATCGGCGATTAAATTATCTGATTTTTTCATCATAATTTTTAATAATTCAGAAAGCGGTTGGGATTTGTGTTCAGCTAAAGTATATAGCGGTGTGCCAATAGGGGTGTGGTTAAATTTAATTTCCCCCAGCAGTTCAACATTATTAATGCGCAGTTGTTCGAGGATTATATTTTTCGCATATAAGCGCACGTTACGAACTGCAATTAATAAATTTTGTGTAGTTTTGGGCGCAATGCAACCAGTAAGATAATAAGAATTATCACGCGTGGCGTGTAGGTTAAGCTGGCAACCATCATCAATCGAGTTTCTTGAAATCACTTGATTTGTTATCGATATAAACTTTTCATAATTGTCATAGGATAAAACTGCCGGCTGATTTGATTTTTTGGCTGCAATCAATTGTAGTGGCAAACAATTTTTATCAATGGTGATTGCACTTGTTGGCGCAGCATAACAAAAATTGCGTTCGTCCCACATCCAACCGGGTCCAGAGAGTTCTTGATCGAAAACCGTATCATCAATATAAATATTGCCACGAATTGTATGAATACCAAATTGGGCAATAGTTGCCACTAAATTATCGATATCTTGCTGGGTTAAAGTCGGATCACCATCAAAGTAAAAATAAAGGTCGTTATTTAAGACGCCCTGATTTACGGCCACATCTTTTGCTAATATTTTAGTTTGAAAATAGTAATCCGATCCTAAAAAAGAAAGCGCAGCAGCGGCAGGGAAAACTTTCAAAACACTCGCTGGCACAAACAATTGGTTAGCATTTTTTTGATAAATGATTTTGCCCGTAGTGAGTGATTGCACCAAGATCCCAGCGTTAATATTTGGATCGTACTGTTGCAAAAGCTTATTAATTTTTACTTGGATTTGCTCTAAAGAAGTCGCCGCTAAAGCGAACGGGGTAAGCAATAACAACAAACAAAACATTACAATTTTTTGTGATTTTTTATTCATTTGTCACTTTAGATAAATCTTTAAGAGCCTAAAGCTATACAATAATTCTTAAAAAAACAAGAGTCCACGATTTTATACAAGCAGTGGATAAAAAAGACAATAAAATCTTGATTGACTATATAAAACAAAACACTACAATACTCTCAAAGGCAATGGAGTTCTACCTTAACCGCCTATCAAGCCGATGACTCCTACTAATTAAATTATTTTTCACTTTTCAGGAGTTATTACCGTGCATGTTGATTACGTTCCGCTAGTAGTTGGTCTCTTAATATTCCTATCTAGCCTAATCTCTTTAAAACTTGGAATATCTGTGGCTATTATTGAGATTCTTCTAGGTATGATTGCCTCATTTTTTGGTCTTAAACCCGAAGATTGGATGATTTATTTAGCAAGCTTTGGCGGCATCTTACTAACCTTTTTAGCTGGCACAGAAATTGATACCAAACTTATGAGGGAAAAATTTAAGGAAAGCTTTCTAATTGGTGCCTTATCTTTCTTATGTCCATTTTTAGCAGTATTCCTGTATACTTTTTACGCAGTTCATTGGTCACTACAAGCATCATTAATAGCTGGTATTGCCCTATCTACAACATCACTAGCAGTTGTTTATTCTGTACTAGTAGAAACTGGATTGTCAGGAACAACTACTGGCAAGCTGCTAATGGCCGCTACATTTATAACCGACATGGGAACGGCATTGGCTTTAAGTATCATGTTTACAAAACCCACTATTTACACCATGGTTTTTATAGCAATTTCAATTATAGTAATTATTTTTGCTGCCAAGTTTTCTCATATTGTTTTTGATAACCCTAAACTTAAAAATAAAGTTATCGAACCAGAAATTAAATATGTGTTTTTACTCCTTCTGATTTTTTCCTTTTTTGCTAATTTGGGGAAAGGACACGCAGTGTTGCCGGCATTTTTGCTTGGTTTATTGATGTCCAAATATTTTACTGGGACTAGAACTAAAACAACAAAAGAAGTAAGAAACAGATTGAGAACAGTAGCTTATGCCTTTATCACACCAATATTTTTTATTGTTGGAGGCTTAAAGGTGTCGTTGCCTATGATAGCTTCTTGTTTTGTACTATTTATTATTTTATTTTTGTTAAAAATAGCAGCAAAATTTATAGGGGTATTCTTTCTTGCAAAAAAATATATCCCAAGTGGCAGCATGTACACCACATTACTTATGAGTACTGGCCTTACTTTTGGAACAATTGCCAGTGTCTTTGGTTTGATGGCAGGAATTATTGATCAGACACAATATTCGGTCTTGGTAGGGGTTGTAATTGCTAGCGCGGTAATCCCTACTTTTATTGCACAAAAATGGTTCATGCCCGTAGAAAATGAAGATTTAATTGATTAATAACAAATACCTGAGATTTTATTCAAAAACTTCCTGTTGGTATTGTTTTAAATTTGTTCTTTTCAAACCAAAATTTTTCACGTACAATCCACCGCCTGATGAAATAGTAAAGAGGTTATAAATCCAAATGGTAGTAATTCGCTTATCTCGAGGTGGTACCAATAAACGACCGTTTTATACGGTGGTCGCTGCAGATCGTCGTGCATCACGCGATGGACGCTATCTTGAACGTTTAGGTTATTTCAATCCAATTGCAACTGGTGGCGAAAAGCGTCTTGAGCTTAATCAAGAACGCATTAATTATTGGATAGCTAAGGGCGCCCAACCTTCTGAAAGAGTAACGCATCTTTTGTGTGAGTTGGCCAAACCCGATATTCTTGAGAAAAGAAAAGTAAAAAGCGCTGCGCGTAAAACGCGTGTAAAAGAGAAGGCTAAAGCTGCAAAAATAGCAACTGAAACTAAAGAAGAAACAGCTCCTACCGAAGCCAAATAATTTCCTCTCCAAACATTTTATATGTCCGACCCTATAATCATCGGCAGTTTCGGTAAAACTTTCGGTGTTTGGGGTTGGATTAAGATTAATTCATTTACTAATCCAAAAAGAAATATTCTTGATTTTAAGCCCTGGTTGATACAAAAAAACAATTTGTGGGAAGAAGTTTATTTTGAAGATGGCCGCGAACGTCCTGATAATATCATCGTAAAGCTACCAAACTGCGATTCACCCGAAGAAGCTCGCAACTTTACTAACATCAAAATTGCAGTTTGGCATAAACAATTACCAAAACCACAAACTAATGAATATTATTGGACTGATTTTATAGGTTTAAAAGTTATCAATTCGGATGAAGTTGATCTTGGAATAATACAGGAGTTGATGGCAACTGGAGCAAATGATGTGTTGGTCGTAATTGGAGATCGTAAGCGCCTGATTCCTTACATTTCAAATGTAATTCTCAATGTTGATTTGGTAAAAAAAATTATTCGAGTAGACTGGGATCCGGATTTTTAGGTACAACATGCGATTTGACATTATTACACTTTTTCCGGATATGTTTACCGCACTTGATTGCGGGATAACTGGTCGTGCGAAAGAAAACGGACTAATTACCCTTGATTTTTGGAATCCGCGTGATTATACCAAAGACAGTTATCACAAGGTTGATGACAGTCCATATGGCGGCGGCCCAGGAATGGTAATGTTATTTGAACCTATGCAATTGGCAATTCAGGCCGCACGCCAAGCAGATGGCGAACAGGCTTCGGTAGTTTATTTGACACCACAAGGAAAATTATTAGACCAAAATTTAGTAACTAACCTTACTACCAAAAAGCGTTTAATTTTGCTTGCTGGTCGTTATGAGGGTATTGATGAGCGTTTAGTTAAACACGAAGTAGATGCGGAAGTTTCAATTGGCGATTACGTTTTAAGCGGCGGTGAATTAGCTGCTATGGTAGTTATTGACGCCATTACAAGACAGCTTCCAGGGGCATTGGGGGATGCCGATTCGGCCAAACAAGATTCTTTTGTTGACGGATTACTTGATTATCCGCACTATACCAGACCAGAATTAATTGGTGAACATAATGTTCCCAAGATACTATTGAGCGGAGATCATACAGCGATCGCTCGGTGGCGACGAAAACAGGCCTTGGGACGAACTTGGGCTCGGAGACCAGAACTATTAGCAAAAATCGAGTTGACAGCAGCTGATAGTATGTTATTAAATGAATTCATTAAAGAAACAAAATAATCATTATTCGGGGTAGCTTATGCATCATATAATTCAACAACTTGAAAAAGAACAAATTAATAACAAAAAAATACCTAAATTTTCCGCGGGTGATACTGTTGTTGTTAAGGTTAAAATTAAAGAAGGCGAGCGTGAACGCTTACAAACTTATGAGGGGATTGTTATTGCCAAAAAAAATCGCGGCCTAAACTCTTCCTTCACTGTTCGCAAAATTTCTCATGACGAAGGTGTCGAACGCGTATTTCAAACTTATAGCCCCCAGATTGATAGCATTACACTTAAGCGTCGCGGTGATGTACGTAAAGCTAAGCTTTATCATCTACGCGAACTTTCTGGTCGCAAAGCACGTATTCGTGAAAAAATAGTACAAAAAAATGAGAGCGAAACAGATAAAAGCGCAGCAGCGTGATTGTGTTATTGCAAGCCCTCTGGGTAAATTAGGTTTGACAATTACCAATAACAAACTAGCAAAAGTTCAATTTTTGCCATCTGACACACACCTGCTTGCCGCACAAAATTCTATAGCGCGTCAAACTGCTATTAAAATCAAAAAATATTTTTGTAATCCTAAACTACAATTCAAGCTTCCAATCCAAATCAAAGGCACGCCACTACAACAAAAAATCTGGCAAATCTTACAAAAAATTCCTTGCGGTAAGACTGTAACCTATGGCGAATTAGCACAAAAAATTGGCACAAGTCCTCGAGTAATTGGCAATGCTTGTCGCCGCAATCCCATTCCAATAGTAATACCTTGTCACCGCGTAGTGGCAGCTAAAGGATTTGGTGGATATTGTGGAGAAAGCTGCAATGATTTTTTAAAAATGAAAAAATGGCTGTTGATGCACGAGTGTACTTAGAATGATAATCAAAATACCACCGTTTGAAAAAGCTAAAATCCTTGTGGTTGGCGACATCATGCTTGATCGTTATTGGCACGGCGATGTTGCGCGAATTTCCCCCGAAGCTCCTGTACCAGTAGTAAACATACACAGGATTGAAGAACGTGTTGGTGGTGCCGGCAATGTTGCTCTTAATATCTGCTCCCTGGGCGGCCATGCCAGTATTTTGGGTTTGGTTGGCAAAGACGATAATGCAAAAATTTTAGAAAATTTGTTAGAGCAAGCACAGGTAGAAAATTGTTTATTACACACACCTAATAATCCAACAATTAGCAAACTCCGCGTTATTGGCCGCAATCAACAATTGATTCGTCTGGATATGGAAGATAGTTTTAACCAATTTGATGAAGAAGCTTTTTTCACCGCATATGCAACCCGACTAGCTGACAGCGATCTAGTTATTTTTTCCGATTATGGCAAGGGAACTTTACGGCAAAGTGCAAAACTTATTGAACTTGCGCGCAAAATGCAAAAACCAATTTTAGTCGATCCAAAAAGCAAAGATTTCAGTATTTATCGCGGCGCTACGGTGATAACACCAAACCTGTCTGAATTTGAAGCTGTCGTCGGTCATTGTAATGATGAAGCAGAAATCGAAGCAAAAGCTTTAAAATTATTGCGGCAACACAATTTCCAAGCCATTCTAATTACCCGCGGTGCTCATGGCATGAGTTTAATATCCGATGGTCATCCAGCAGTGCATTTACCTACTAAAGCCCGTGAAGTTTATGATGTTACTGGTGCTGGCGATTCAGTAATTGCCACTTTGGGCGCTGCAATGGCGGTTGGCGAAGATTTATTTCAAGCAATGGTACTTGCCAATGCCGCTGCCGGTGTAGCAGTGAAAAAACTCGGTGCAGCTGCGGTTTCAATTTTTGAACTACGCCGCGCTATGCAGCATCAACAAAACGATTTACGTGCGCGCATTTTAGATGAAGAACATTTAATCCAACAAATTGCTGATGCACGTGCACATGGCGAAAAAATTATTATGACCAATGGATGTTTTGATATTTTACATCCTGGGCATGTGATCTATTTAGAAAAAGCAAAAGCGCTTGGGCAAAGGTTGCTGGTTGCGGTAAACAATGATGATTCAGTAAGGCGTTTGAAAGGGCTGAAACGTCCAATTAATAAAGTACAAGAACGAATGTTAGTTTTGGCTGCATTAGATGCTGTGGATTGGGTTGTGCCATTTTCCGAGGACACACCCGAGCGTTTAATTAAACTTGTTACTCCAGAGACTCTAGTTAAAGGTGGCGATTATCAAGTCCATGAAATTGCCGGTGCAAACCATGTTTTGGGTCATGGCGGCGAAGTAATAATTATTCCATTTGAACAAGGTTTTTCGACTAGTTCGGTATTAGCGAAAATCCATGACGAGGTACAAAAATGATAATAGTAACTGGCGGGGCGGGGTTTATTGGCAGCAACCTGGTACGAGGTTTAAATAAAATAGGCCGCAGCGATATTTTAGTGGTTGATGATTTAACTGACGGCACTAAATTTAAAAATATAGTTGATTGTAAAATTTTAGACTATCAAGATAAAGAAGATTTTTTAACTCACATCAAAAACGAAACTCCTTTTTGCGAAAAAAACGAAAAAATTGAAGTGATATTTCATCAGGGAGCTTGTAGCGACACCACAGAGTGGAATGGCGCATATATGATGCGCAATAATTACGAATATAGCAAAATCCTGTTCCACTATTGTCTAAAAAAACATATCCCATTTATTTATGCTTCTAGTGCAGCGATTTATGGCAACAGTAAAAATTTTTCCGAACAACCGGAAAATGAAAAACCTCTCAATGTTTACGGATACTCAAAATTATTATTTGATCAATATGTACGTCAATCTCAACCCAGCCCGAAAAGCCAAGTTGTAGGCTTACGTTATTTCAATGTTTATGGTCCGCGTGAACAACACAAAGGTAAAATGGCAAGTGTGATTTGGCACGCCAATAAACAAATGCTGCAAGATGGTAAAATAAAATTATTTTCTGGTTGTGATGGCTATGGTGATGGCGAGCAATTACGTGATTTTATTTTTGTAGAAGATGTTGTTAATGTCAATTTATGGTTTTGGCAAAAACAAGGACGCAGTGGCATTTACAATGTCGGTACCGGCAAAGCAGAAAGTTTTAATACTATGGCGCACGCGATGCTAGCTTGGTACAAACGCGGTGAAATTGGATATATTCCATTTCCAGAAAATTTGCGTAATCACTATCAAAGTTTTACTCAAGCAAACTTAAACACTCTACACACAATTGGTTGTGACGTTGCTTTTCGTGATGTCGCTACGGGGGTAGAAGATTATTTAACCCAACTCATCGATTAGCCTTTGACAATGCCAACGCAACCATACTCGCAAAAGACTCGAGCAGGCGTTTTTGTTCAGGTGAAAAAGTTTTGTCTGTTTCTAATTTCATCAAACAAATAACGCCTAAAACATTTTCGCGTGCTTTAAGCGGAACGTAGTACCATTTGGCAGAAGATAAAGTATTTGTTCCTCTACCCGCATGTTGGCCGTTTTTATAAACCCATGTAGCAACAGCCTTCTCCATTTCATTCAATTCCAATTCTACCCTGCTCTTGGCCGTTAATTCTAACGCCCCAGATTTTCCAGGCAAAAGAATTACAATATCGCTATCAAATGCTTCAACCACACTGCGTCCTGCACGAGTTAAAATATCATTAAAATTCTCGGCTCCCATAATTTCGCGACTAAAATTATAAAGAGCATAAATAAAACGCTCTCGATGTTTCGCACTTTCAGCACGCCAACGTATCATTCTGCCAACCCAACTTACACCTAAAACGATTAAAACAAAAAGTACGATGCTGGATAAATCGCGAAGATCGAAGAGGTCAAACGAAAAAGTCGGCGCAATAAAAAAGAAATCAACAAATGCCAAAGCAAGCAGTGATGTAACCAACCCAACCGACATACCCCATAAAATCCCTGACACAAGAGTTGGCAAAAGCATAAGCATTATTAAATTATGTGGTAAAAGCCATTTTTGAAAAAACCACCCAAACATCGCCACAATTGCTACACCCAAAAATCCGTAAAAATATGGTTTATATTGCAATTTTTTTGTCGCTGGCTGGGTTACCGGTAACGTAGCATGCGAATCATCACCTACAACCAATAAATTAATAGGGCCGGTTTTTTTTACAAACTCTCTTAGAATCGAACCTTTTATAAATTCTTGAAAACGCGAGCGTTGCGATACTCCGGTAATAATTAGATTAACATTTTTTTGTTTAGCAAATTGAATAATTTCATCTGCGATGTTACTACCGCTAAGGGAAACTACTTTGGCTCCCAATTCTTCAGCCAAATGAATGTTGCGATAAAGCTGGCTACGCGCCTTTTCTGTATACTTTATTTGTTGCAATGACTCGACATATACCGCATACCACTCCGCTTCAAGATCCATAGCCATGCGATGGGTAAGCAGCAATAATTTCTCAGTAATCTTATTTGCACTAATACCAACTAATAATTTCGATTCAATTGGCCAGACGCTTAAAATATCTTCTTTTTCACGATAAGAAAGCAAGTCACTGTCAACGCGTTTTGCTGTATATTTTAACGAGAGTTCACGTAACGCTAACAAATTTCCTTTTTTAAAAAACTGCTGCATTGCTTGTTTGGCTTTTTGTGGAATGTATACTTTTCCTTCAGCCAATCGCTGTTGCAGCTTTTCTGGTGATAAATCAACTAACTCAACTTCAATCGCCAACTCCAAAATACGATCGGGAATAACCTCTTCAACTTTAATGCTAGTAATTTGATAAACAATATCGACCAAACTTTGGACATGCTGAATATTGAGTGTGGAATAAACATTAATGCCTGCATTAAGCAATTCTTCAACATCTTGGTAACGTTTTGCGTGTCGTGAACCAGGAATATTAGTATGAGCCAATTCATCCACCAAAACCACTTGAGGATGTCGCATCAACAACGCATCTAAATCCATCTCACCAATCGTAATTCCAGAGTAATCAATATCTTTACGCGGTACTATTTCAAATTCGCTTACCAATGCTTGCGTTTCGGCTCGACCATGAGTTTCTACTAGACCAATTACCACATCAATACCGTTGCGTTTATTAACTATAGAATCTTGCAACATGCGATAAGTTTTACCAACGCCAGCACAATAACCAAGAAAGATTTTTAAGCTTCCGCGTTTGTTTTCTTCATTAAATTCAGCCGGAGGATTATTTAAACCCTCATCTACATCTTTTGTTTGATCCATAGCCATCATTTACTATACCTCTTACTCATCTAATGCCAGATTAAGTTGTAACACATTCACCACCGACTTTCCCCAAACTCCAATAAAATCATGATTAATATTAGCATAAACCAGTGCTTTGACTTTTTCTTCTGAAAGTCCGCGCGCTTTAGCTACTCGAGGTAATTGCAGCATAGTATTAGTCCAAGAAATATGTGGATCTAAACCACTGGCAGAATTAAGCACCATATCGGCGGGTAACTGCAAATTTGCAGACCATTCATTTTCTAATTTTACCTGCGCAATGTGGTCTTTAGTTGCCTCAATTAATTTTTTATTAGAAGGCGCAAAATTACTTCCACCGGAACTTGCTGCATTGTAATTAATTGCGGAAAATCTACTGTGAAAATATTTAGGGGAAGTAAATTCTTGCGCGATTAATGTTGAGCCAATAACTTTATTATTACTTTTACGTAAACTGCCATTTGCTTGATGCGGAAATATCACCTGGCTAATCCCCATAACAAAAAGAGGATAAATCAGTCCCAGCAAAAAAGCATAGACAAAAAAAACGCGAACAGATGTAATTACTTTTTGCATACTTCGCTCCTTAAAACATATTTATAAACTCGCCAGGCTGAGACAGAAAACAATTATTTTCGAGAATCGCAGCGCAGCATACGTTGTTGGTATGTAAGCAGCGAATCGCAGAAAATCGTTTTTTTATGGCTAGCACAGTAGAGTTTATAAGCATGTTTTTATAACCCCCACCCTAACCATACCACACCCATATCAATTAGTTTTATCCCAACAAAAGGCAACAACAAACCACCAAGACCGTAAATCAACAGATTTTTCTGCAAAAGGAAAGTTACAGATGTTTGTTTATACTTCACACCACTTAACGCTAACGGAATTAATAATGGTATTACAATCGCATTAAAAATCACTGCAGATATAATTGCACTATGTGGACTTGCAAGATGCATAACATTCAAAACATTTAATATGGGACACTTGCTAATAAACAAGGCTGGAATAATGGCAAAATATTTGGCAACATCATTAGCAACACTGAAGGTAGTAAGAGCACCGCGAGTAATTAAAATTTGCTTACCAATCGCAACAATATCAAGCAGCTTAGTTGGAGTTGAATCCAAATCAACCATGTTGGCAGCTTCTCTTGCTGCCTGGGTACCAGCATTCATTGCCACAGCCAAATCTGCTTGGGCGAGCGCTGGAGCATCGTTAGTACCATCACCAATCATCGCCACCATATAACCATCGTGTTGATACTTTTTAATACGCTCTAATTTCATCACTGGGGTAGCTTGCGCTATAAAATCACTAACCCCGGCTTCTACTGCAATCGTCGCTGCAGTTAATGGATTATCACCAGTAATCATTACTGAAGTAATGCCCATACTTTTTAATTGCAATAATCTATCGCGAATTCCTTCTTTTAGGACATCTTTAAGATACACAACTCCATATATCATATCTTGATCAGCAACCACTAAGGGCGTTCCCCCTTCTCTTGCAACCTTTTCTACAGCTTTTTTTACTTCTTCTGGAAATTTAATTTTGCGTAGCTTAACAAAATTTTCAATTGCATCGGCTGCACCTTTACGAATTTGCACTTCGTTAATATTGATGCCGCTCATGCGAGTTTCGGCTCTAAATTCAATAAATTTTGCTCCGGCCGGTGAGCGTATATCGCGACCGCGAATTTGTAATTTCTCTTTTGCTAAAACTACAATACTACGTCCTTCGGGCGTATCATCAGCCAACGAAGATAACATTGCAAAACGCGCCAACTCCTCTTCAGTAACTCCAGGAGCAACAATAAAATCAGTTGCCAAGCGATTACCAAGGGTGATTGTTCCTGTTTTATCTAACAATACTACATTGACATCACCGGCAGCTTCAACCGCACGTCCAGTTAAAGCAATAACATTATGCGCCAAGAGTCGATCCATACCAGCAATACCAATAGCCGGTAATAACCCTCCGATAGTAGTTGGAATTAAACATACCAATAGTGCAACTAAAATAGTTATAGGAATTTCAACATGCATAAAAATGCCAAACAATAATAACGTTGCCGTCACCACTACAAACAAAACGGTTAAGCCAAGCAAAAATACTTCTAGAGCTATTTCATTTGGAGTCTTCTGCCGCTTCGAGCTTTCGATCATATTAATCAATTGATCAAGAAAGGTTTCACCAGCATTAGCTTTAATTTCGACTCTGATTGTTCCAGAAAGAATTTTAGTGCCCCCAGTAACTCCTGTTTTATCACCACCCGATTCCCGCACTACTGGAGCGGATTCTCCGGTTATAGCTGACTCATCAATTAAAGCTATTCCATCGATAATATCACCATCGGATGGAATCATCATACCGTCACCAATGATAACAATATCGCCTTTTTTAAGCATTAAAGCTGGGACTGACTCTACTTCATTATCGGTATCAGGAATTATTCTTTGTGCATAAACCTCACTACGATTTTGTTTCAATGATTCTGCCTGGGCCTTACCTTTACCCTCTGCTAAACTCTCCGCAAAATTAGCAAACAAAACTGTAAACCAAAGCCAAAGACTAATTTGTAAACCAAAAACAAAAAATTGTGAGTCTTTGGTAAAAAAACTTAACGCTGTAATAACCGTAGTAACAATCGCACCAATTTCGACAACAAACATAACCACGTTATGCCATAATTTTAGCGGATTAAGTTTAATAAAAGCTTGTCGGATAGCGGGCAGAATAAACTTACTATTCCATAATATATTTGTGCGCATATTAAATATCCCCTAGAATGTTTGTCCGGCCAAAATAGATACATGTTCCAATATCGGCCCTAGCGCCAATACCGGAAAGAAAGTTAGGATTCCATTAATAAGCACCACTGTAACTAAAATAAAAACAAACAATAGACCAGTTGTTGGAAAACGTGATATTGGTGGGTTGATTTTTTTCTGTACTAGAGAACCAGCAAGAGCCAAAGCAGAAATAATAATAATACAACGCCCAAACAGCATCGCAAATCCAGTCGTTAAGTTATAAAAGGGAACATTAGAATTTAATCCCATAAATGCAGAGCCATTGTTACCAACACTAGATGCATAAGTATAAATTATTTCTGATAGTCCATGAGGAGCCGGATTTCCTAAGCCTGCAACACCGACATTAGTAGCTGCTGCTATTGCGCTCAAAATTAATTGAAAAATACAGGGTAGAAAAAGTGCAATAACTGTTATTATCATTTCATAAGGTTCTAGTTTCTTCCCGTATATTTCTGGAGTTCGTCCAATCATTAGTCCAATCAAAAGCATGGCAAGTATCCCATAAAACAACATGCCAATAAATCCACTGCCAACGCCACCAAAAATAACGCCACCTATGGCCATATTAAAAATCAAAACCAACCCAGTAAGAGGCATCAGACTATCAAGTGAAGCATTCATCGCCCCAGTTGAAGTGGCTGTGCCAGCGCTAGCAAAAACTACTGAAGCTAGCGTACCCAACCTCATTTCTTTGCCTTCCATATTAAGACCATTACGTATCCCTAACTTTGCCAGCAAAGGATTCCCATGAGATTCTGACCACATAGCAAAACCCAAACCTATAACAAACAACAACATCATGGCGATAAATATTGCCCAACCTTGCGCGCGATTCTTTACCAATGCGCCAAAAGCAAACGGAAAAGCTGCGGCAATTATAAGCATAGAAAGTAATTCTAAATAATCGGTAAACGGAGTTGGATTTTCATAAGGATGGGCAGAATTCGCTGTAAAAAAACCACCACCACTCGTTCCCAAATGCTTAATCGCTACTTGCGAAGCGACTGGTCCCTGAGCAATAACTTGAACTTTCCCTTCCAAAGTTTGCGCATGGACATATGGATGAAAATTATCAATACAACCTTGCGCTACTAAAACCAGTGATAATATTATTGCCAGCGGCAACAAAATATAAAGCAATGAACGCGTAAGATAAACCCAAAAATTCCCAATTCCTATAGAATTTTTACGAATAAAAGCATTAATAAAAGCAATCGCTACCGCCATCCCCGTTGCTGCAGATAAAAAATTCTGTAAACTCAAGCCTAGCATTTGAGTTAGATAACTCATCGTAGCTTCACTCTTATATGATTGCCAATCAGCATTGGTAACAAAAGAGATTGCCGCATTAATTGCAGTGTCCCATCTTACGGCTTTAAGCTTTTCTGGATTTAAAGGGAGGAAACCTTGAGCTTCTTGTAACAAAAACAATACAACTAATCCTACTAAATTAAAGAGTAAAAGATTAACCGCAAAAGTTTTCCAATCCATGTCTTCATGTGGATCAACCCCAAAAGCTCTATAAAGAAAATTTTCAACAGGTATTAAAATTGGTGATAAAAAAGTCCTCTCACTAGCAAAAACTTTTGCCATGTATTCGCCAAAAGGAACTGCTATAGCGGTAAGAACAAATAAAAATATTGTTACTTGAAACAACCATGTTTGCGACATAAAATCTTACCTTATTTCGTTGTTGCAACTTCTCCCACGCCTGACTCTGCCATTGCCGCCAATTGGTCAGCATGATGCTCACGTATTAGCGGTTCAATTACAGATTCCAAATCACCATCAATAATTTTGTCGAGCTGATATAGGGTTAAATTAATTCGATGATCGGTAAGCCTCCCTTGCGGGAAATTATAGGTGCGAATTCTTTCTGCGCGATCACCGGTTCCAACCAAACTCCGACGCGTTGCCGCTTGTTCTTTTTCTTGTTTTTCCCGCTCTTGAGCAAGTATTTTAGCTTTTAAAAGAGACATGGCTCTTGCGCGATTTTTATGTTGCGAACGCTCATCTTGACATTCAACTACAACACCTGTCGGTAAATGAGTAATTCGCACTGCGGAATCAGTAACGTTTACATGCTGCCCACCGGCACCGGAACTGCGATAAGTATCAGTTTTTAAATCAGCCGGATTAATTTTCACATCATCAATTTCATCAGCTTCTGCAATAACCGCAACTGTACACGTCGACGTATGAATACGCCCTTGTGCTTCAGTTTCAGGAACTCTTTGTACCCGATGCGTTCCCGATTCGAATTTTAATTTCGAATATGCGCCTTTGCCAACAATCCGTGCAATAATTTCTTTATAACCGCCATGCTCCCCGGGACTTGAATTAATAAGCTCAAACCGCCAACCAGTATCTTCAACATAATGGGAATACATACGAAACAAATCGCCGACAAAAATTGCTGCTTCATCGCCGCCAGCACCAGCGCGAATTTCCAAGAAAACATTACGCTCATCATTTGGATCGCTCGGCAATAACAAAGTCTTCAATTTTTCTTCTAATATTTGGTGAGTGTTTTTTAAGTAGAACAGCTCCTCTTGAACCAGGGTTTGTAAATCAGCATCTTGCTCTTCCTGCAACATTGTTTCTGTATCTATTATTTTTTGCTGATTATCATTATATTCTTTAAGGGCAACGACTATTGGCTCAAGACGCGCATATTCTTTTGATAATTCACGATAGCGATTTTGATCATTAATAATTTCTTGATTGGCCAAAAGATCAGCTATTTCTTGATGCCGTTTAGTTAATGAATTTAATTTGTTAATAATAGAAGATTGCATAAGTTGTGATATTATACATACTTAGAAGTAAAACGTAACTACCTGAATTTGAATATATGTTAGAGAAAATTGCAACAGAAATTCAGCATTTGATCATAGCCATGCAGGTAAATACGCTATTTGCGTTAGAACTTGTCGGTATTTTATGGTTAATCCATATTAGCAACTGCATAATGCAATATCGCCTTAATGCTTTGGGCATTCGACCGAGATCCTTGAGTGGCCTACCAGGGATTATGTTTTCCCCACTACTTCATGGCGACTTTAATCATTTATTTTTCAACACAATACCTTTGTTCGTGTTATCAGATCTAATTTTACCTGAAGGCAAAATTATGTTTTATTGTGTTTCTGGTACCATAACCTTATTAAGCGGTTTTTTGCTTTGGCTTTTTGGTCGACACGGTATTCATATTGGCGCAAGCAGCCTGATTATGGGTTATTTTGGCTACCTACTTGCTAAAGCCTATTTTAATCTTACAGCAACTACTATTGTCTTGGCAGGTTTTTGTCTTTATTACTTTGGCGGGCTCTTTTTGTCGCTTTTTCCGGGAGCCAAAAAAAATGTCTCTTGGGAGGGACATGTTTTTGGATTTTTATCTGGGATTTTTACTTCTTATTATCTGCCAACAATCTTGGCATTCGTTAGAGCCTATTTATAAACCAACCGCACATCTGGTGTACCGCTCACGCTACATAGTTCCACATTTAAAATTATTGTTAGATTCATTATAGTTTGGTAGCCGCAGGCTTTAGCCTGCGTTTTTGGATTGGTACCATGCTAACCACGCAGGCTAAAACCTGCGGCTACCCAACAATACAGAGAACTAATACCAACACTCTTCTACAGTTCCGCTGCCACCAATGCTTCTGTTGCCGTTTTGATCAAGGACTAAAGATCCACATAAACCATCAGCTTCAGCTTGTTTGCCGAGTGGAACTGCACGTAAAATATAGGTATCGTCTTTTTGTGTTATTTCAAAATGATAATCTTTTGAATCTTCTGTTGTTACCTTATCGTAGGTGTTGCTTAACACATATTGCTCTTCCATCTGTCCGGCCAAATCCATAAGTGCCGTTATTGCATAAATACGCCGCGCTTTTACCAAATGTTTGTTGTACAACGGACAAGAGATTGCTCCCAAAATACCGATTATCGCAATAACCACTAATAACTCTATAAAAGTAAAGCCAGAGGTTTTCATAACAATAATCCTTACAAAGATTTAAACTTCATGCAATACCGTATAAAATACTGCGGGGATTAAAAGGAAGTAAACCCAAGTCTTGAAACACTTCTAATTACCCACAGATTATAAATTTAACCATGTGTCATTTTTTTGGAGAATAAACATGCGCCTAGAAAAACTGACTGACAATTTCCGCGAAGCCTTAGCCGATGCCCAATCAAAAGCAATTGGCAAAGACCATCAATTTATTGAACCAGTGCATATGATGCTCGCCCTACTTGAGCAAAAAGGCACTGTTTATCACGTCTTACAAAAAGCCCGCGTTAATACTACAAAATTGCAAGCCACTTTAAACAACACATTGGAACAATTCTCCAAAGTTGAAGGAGCAGCTGGCGAAGTCCATATCTCAAACGACCTATTAAAATTATTAAACGTTACCGATAAATTAGCCCAGCAACGGAAAGACAAATTTATTGCCAGCGAATTATTTTTATTAGCAGCAATTGATGATAAAGGCACCATTGGTAGAGCATTAAAAGACGCCGGCGCAATTAAAAACATAGTTGAACAGGCAATTAATGATGTGCGTGGTGGCGAGGGAGTTGGCGATGCCGGAGCAGAAAGTCAACGACAGGCTTTAGAAAAATACACCATTGATTTTACCGCACGCGCCGCTCAAGGAAAACTAGATCCAGTTATCGGACGCGATGACGAAATTCGCAGGACTATTCAAGTACTACAACGCCGCACAAAAAATAATCCGGTTTTAATCGGGGAACCCGGGGTCGGTAAAACAGCAATTATTGAGGGTCTGGCACAGCGCATCATTAACGCGGAAGTTCCTGATGGTCTCAAAAACAAACTCTTACTTGCCTTAGACATGGGAACTTTAATCGCCGGTACAAAATTTCGCGGAGAATTTGAAGAACGCTTGAAAAACGTTATCAATGAAATAGTTAAAGCTGAAGGTCAAATTATTCTGTTCATTGATGAGTTGCATACGGTTGTTGGCGCTGGCAAAGCTGAAGGATCCATGGATGCAGGCAATATGCTAAAACCAGCACTGGCGCGCGGTGATTTACGCTGTATCGGCGCAACAACCCTAGATGAATATCGCAAATATATTGAAAAAGACGCCGCATTAGAACGTCGCTTTCAAAAAGTTTTAGTAGATGAACCAAGCGTCCCCGACACAATTGCAATTTTGCGCGGCCTAAAAGAAAAGTATGAACTGCATCACGGGGTCGACATTTCTGATTCTGCAATTGTCGCGGCAGCAACCCTTTCGCATCGTTATATTACCGACCGCAATTTGCCAGACAAAGCCATAGACTTGATTGATGAAGCAGCAAGTAAAATTCGGATGGAAATGGATTCAAAGCCTGAAGACTTAGATCGCTTAAATCGCAAAATTATCCAACTAAAAATTGAGCGCGAAGCTTTGAAAAAAGAAACTGACGCAGCATCTAAAGAGCGTTTCGTCGACTTAGAAAAACAACTGAATAAGCTAGAAAAAGATTATTCTGGTCTAGATGAAATCTGGAAAAAAGAAAAAGCCGCTATACAAAGTGCACAAAAAATCAAAGAAGAATTAGACCAAGCAAAGCTCGAAATGGAAGCAGCACAACGTAAAGTTGATCTTACTAAAATGTCAGAATTGCAATATGGCAAAATTCCAAGCTTAGAAAAACAATTACAAGCAGCACTTAAAGCTGAAAAAAACGAAATGAGATTAGTTCGCAACAAAGTTACTGAGGAAGAAGTTGCCGAAGTTGTTTCGAAGTGGACGCATATTCCAGTTAGCAAAATGCTCGAGGGTGAAAAAGAAAAATTACTGCATATGGAAGATGCTTTGCACAAAAGGGTTGTTGGCCAAAATGAAGCAGTCACCGTTATTGCTAACGCCATTCGACGATCGCGGGCTGGACTAGCTGATGCTGGCAAGCCAATCGGATCGTTTATGTTTTTGGGTCCAACTGGTGTTGGTAAAACAGAAACCTGTAAAACTTTAGCAGAATTTTTGTTTGATACCGAAGACGCGATGGTACGTATTGATATGTCAGAATTTATGGAAAAGCATTCCGTCGCACGATTAATTGGCGCGCCGCCCGGATATGTTGGTTATGAAGAGGGTGGCTATCTCACAGAAGCAATACGACGCAAACCTTATTCAATAATTTTATTGGATGAGATCGAAAAAGCGCATCATGATGTTTTTAATATCTTACTTCAAGTCTTGGATGATGGTCGCTTGACTGATGGTCAGGGAAGAACGGTAGATTTTCGTAACTCTGTTATTGTAATGACTTCAAATTTAGGATCGCAGCATATTCAGGCGCTAGCCAAAAACAGCTATGTCAAAATAAAAGCGGCGGTTATGGAAGCGGTGAGCACACATTTTCGTCCAGAATTTATCAATAGAATTGATGAAATTGTCGTATTTCATGGTCTGGATAATAAGCAGATTCGCACCATTGCCAACATTCAAATTAAACGTTTACAAAAACGCCTGATGGAACGTGATTTACAATTGGAGGTAAGCGATGCGGCTTTAGATTATTTGGCAGAAGTTGGTTTTGATCCGATTTATGGCGCGCGCCCATTAAAACGTGCGATCCAACAATATCTTGAAAATCCGCTAGCACAAGATATTTTGCAAGGAAAATTCTCCCCGAAAGATAAAATTTTTGTTGATCGCGATGAAAAGAATGGTTTGAAGTTAGGCATAGGAAAAAACCACTTTATTTGTTAGAAAACTGAGCTTATACTGTACAAAGTTTTTCTTTACGAATTAAAAATGTTTAAAAGGAGCTTAAGCCAATGGTTAAGAAAACACCGCTGCAATTTGTAATCGCTTTCTTTGTTGCCTTCTCTTTATCTTTTATGCAAACACAATCTTGTTATGCTGGCTGCGATACCGGTGGAGGGGGGGACGGGTTGGCCGGAGAAACAGGTATTGCCGCTGCAGTAGTAGGCACTGCAGGTCTCACTGCTTTGCTCTTGTGGTTATTTAAAGATAAATCTGATAACTCAAAAAACCTCACCGCTGCAACTAATGGCGTTCCTGTTATTCTTAGCAAATCCAGCTACAATCTCTTATACATGGGTAGAACAACTTTAACTAGTAGAAGCCTCCGTAGCGATACTTCGGTTACAAACGGCACCTCAGTTCCAGGAAAAATACACGTATTAAACAATAGCGATCAGGAAGCAACCAATGGTTTTACCCTAGATACCTCTTCTTCACCTGATGTAACGGTTTCCTCAGGATCTACTTGCTCACAAAAGGTCGCAGCACATGGAACGTGTTATTTTGAAGTTAGCTATACTGGTACAACGAATCAGTTAGAAAAAAGGGACTCTTCGGGGATAAATAGAACAACTGCAACTCTTATCGTCAATTCTGGAGCAAGCAGTTCAGATTCGGTAACCGTCGATACCCTCAGCGTACCAAACAGCTACTTTTTAAATCCTATAGTTGATGACACCAATGCACACGGTATTGATGCTACCGTATATACATGGGGCTTTACGACAGTCAAAAAAAATGGTGTCAATTTTGTATATGCCGCAACAACTAATGGTGTTTTTAAAACCAACGATAATGGAGCAACTTGGCTCGCTGTTAATGGTTCCAATATGGAGCTAACAAACGCAAATGTAAACGGTGTATATGCCTTGTACGCAATCGGCTCTGTTCTTTATGCAGGAACTAATGGTAGCGGAGTTTTTAGCAGCGCTGATGGCGGAGCGACTTGGACCCAAATTAACACTGGGTTAACAGGAAGTACACTCGTCGTAAATGCTTTCGCTTCTATCAGTGGCAAACTATATGCTGGAACCAACGCAGGGGTATTTGTACTTAATCCTTCGAATCCTGGAGCAGGTTGGGTACAAGTAGGTTCAAACACCGATCCTGTCTACTACACCTTATGCGCAGTTGATAAAATTCTGTGCGCTGGATTTGATAGTATTGGGGTTAGATACTATGACACTACTAATACAGCAGCTGATTGGACCTTAGTCGGCAATAATAGTCCGAACGGAGCAGCCGTCTTATATTCTGATGGTAATCACTTGTACATGGGGAGTTATTACCAATATGGGGTATCCAGAATCCCCATAGGTAGCATAACTGATGGGACAGCAATGTGGGAAAACTTTGGTACAGGTTTAGAAAATACAAATATCTATGCTTTATATTTTATTAACGGAAACCTGTACGCAGGAACTAATTATTATGGAGTTTACAAAATCGATCCTAACGCTGGTACAGCATGGACACAAACAATTTTAGGATTTAGAAATCAATATTCAGCTATATACGCTTTATATTCAACTCCAAATACTGCTCCATTATATGCCGGACTTGCACCGTCAGGTGGTGGAGAAGACAGTGGGGATGGATATGGATATGGTGGTGGTGGGATTTACACGACAACTCCTGTGATATCTACTGGTGCAGAAACTTGGACCTTAGTTAGCAATACACTTACAAACAAGAACGTTCGTGCCTTGTTTAAAATCACCTCTGGCGTGATATATGCAGGAACTTATGGCGACGGGGTCTTTAAAAGCATCGATGGCGGAGCAAATTGGATACCAATTACCAACGATGGACTAGATCCAAATCTATATATAAATGCGGTGGCTGTATTTGGTAATTATTTATATGCTGGGGTGTATGATAATGGGCAACCTGCTTATGATACCGCTTCTAGAACGGAATCTACTACCACAGGGATTGTCTTTAGGATTGATATTTCTTCTACTAATGCAACATGGGAAGACAAAAGTAATGGGTTGGAAGGGGAAGGGTCTGCAGAAGTTTTCAATGTGGATAACAATGTTTTGAGTGTTGGAATTGGTAATAAAAATAATACTACTATTATTGGTGGAGGAGTTTATACTTTTAACACTTCTTTAGACCAATGGGTATATGCTAATGGACCGTCGATGGGTGATTACGGTGGGGGGACAAATGCTATAACTTCAAGTGCAGATACATATTGGGCTTCATCTGGTTATTACGGTGAGGGCTATGCCGGTGGAGTTTTCAGCGGCGATAATCCTCTGACAACGTCAACAGATTGGGGGAGCCCGTTAGACGAGACTAATTTAGCAAATCAAAACGTACTTTCTTTACAATACAACCCCAGTGATAATTACTTATACGCTGGATGTGATTCAAACACTAACCCAGACAACGTAGCTTTCAGAATTAGCAATACCGATGGCGCCACATGGGAAGATATTACTGATGTACTATACGGCTCATCCGTGAATGCTCATTGCTTGTATAATAATCAGCTATATGCAGGGGTTGGCAATATCGGAAATGATGATGGTGGAGTTTACGCCTATGGTGGTGGAACAACCTGGACTCGCATTGATACTGATATAGGAATAAGTGTATTTGCATTACAAGCTCTGGGTAGCAATATATACGCAGGAACGGATAACTACGGGGTTTTAAGAGCAACAATAGCTCAATAACTGAAATGCGGTTGGGTAAAGCTGTCGCATTAAAATAAAATAATAAATTTGGCTGATATAAAACATCGAGCTAGAGTTTGTTGCGCTCTTTCAGAGTTTAAAATATTTGGGAGACATCCTTTCCCGGGGTTTCCGTCACACTTTCAGTGTAGGTCACCCCGGGCTATAACTGTTACAATTACTTCGTAATGTTTTTGCACCTGCTTATTTTGTAATTCATGTTGTACTCTAAATGTAGATCTTTTTTAGATTAAATTTATTGCTTTTGCATACAGATGGCTGGGAAGTTAAAAAATATTTATCGATCAGAATAGTTTACCAGATAGGTAGGTTCAAACATTACGAAGTAACCGTCATAGTTATAGCTTGGAACTACCGACCGCGAAGCAGTGAAGGGAGCTTCAAGAAAGACGCCCCAAATATTTTAAGCTCTGAAAGGGCGTGACAATTTAGTCTGAACATAATTATAAAATTTTGTCGGTACAGTCAGAAGGGAATTTTATGACTTTTTGCCCTGTACAAAGAACTTGAATCACAGATTATGATCGTGCAATAAAAAAGGCGGATTTTACTCCGCCTTTTTTATTTTACAAATTCAATCTAAAATTTCAAGAATTAAAGATCAAATTTATATCTTAAACCAACCATGAAAGCGTCGGTGTTTGGTTGATAGTTGAACTCATTTATACCAGCATCATCTTTCGGATGACCAGCTATACGCAACCACTCAATATTAGCAATAACGTTTGGTGTAATGTAGTAATCTGCACCAGCACCGAAAGCTACGCTAAAGTTACGAATATTACCGTCTTTAAGTACAGCATTAGTAGAAGCACTAACATTGCTCATCAAGTAGGCAGCACCCAACTTAGCATAGAGATCAAAATTTTCAACAACCGGAGCCTTGATCTTACCAAACAAATCAATTGCCTGTGTTTTGAAATTGTTACGTTCTACACCACTGTCCTGTAAAGATGATTTATTAAAGAAGTATGAATATCCAGCTTCAACTGCAAAGTATCTGTTTAAATCATAACCTGCAAAAACACGCCCTACAACACCATTGTCTTTGGAAACACTGCGGTTAGGAAGGTTAGCGGACTCAACATTCTTCCAGTTAGTCATTCCAAAACCACCACTAAGACCTAGATAAATACCAGTATCTGAAGAAGCAATGGCGGCTGGAGCAGCTGGCATCTCTTCTGGAATACCACCGGCAAAAGCTACTGATGTTAAACCTAGCACAGCAATTGCACTAACAACTAAAAGTTTTTTCATAAATTTTCCTCTATATTTTTCGAAAAAAATGGACAATAAATCTAATCAACTAACGCAAGCATATTACCTAGTTCTGTCTGAATAAGCAAGTACCAGTGCCAGCTGTCCATTTTCTGCATATGGCTAAAAATGGAATTGGCATTGTAAATATAGGTTTCTTATAAGTCAAATTAATTTTTTAAGCTAAAGTGTGATTATGACTAAAACTACTATTTTTTGAGCGTAATTTATTGTTTGTTATATCTGTGGTAGCCGCAAGCTTTAGCCTGCGTTATTGGCATGGTACCAAACTAACTACGCAAGCTAAAGCTTGCAGCTACCAAAAATGCCGATTCAATTTTACGGCTGCCAAACAAAATTCATATCTTTTGCTGCTTTCACATCATCAAGCCGTTTGACCGGCATTGTGTATGGAGCATTCTTAACCAGATCAGGATTGGTTTTTGCTTCAGCTAAAATTTTTGCCATAACTTCAGCAAACGCATCAATCTCCTGCTTGCTTTCAGTTTCTGTTGGTTCAAACAAAAGACACTCAGGAACCAACAGCGGAAAATAAGTTGTTGGCGCGTGGAAACCATAATCAAGTAAACGCTTACCAAAATCTTTTGCGGAAATACCGAAGTCTTTGTTTTCTTGCTTAAGGGTTACAATAAATTCATGTGAAGCCCTCCGCTCTGGGTATGGAACAGTAAACCCAATTTTTTGTAAAACTTTCATTAGATAATTAGCATTTAAAGTTGCATACTCGCCCACACGAACAAGTCCTGCTGCCCCAAGTAATCTAATATAAATATAAGCACGGAGCATAATTCCTGCATTACCACCAAACGCTGAAAGCCTACCAATAGTCTGCGGAATATCTTTTTCCGTGAGCCAAATAAATTTATCATCTTTTTTGTCAACAATAGGAACTGGCAAAAATGGCAACAAAGTATTATTAACCGCAACTGGTCCAGACCCTGGTCCACCACCGCCGTGCGGGGTACCAAAAGTTTTGTGCAAATTCATGTGCATTACATCAAACCCCATATCGCCTGGGCGGGCTTTACCTAAAATCGCATTTAGATTAGCGCCATCGTAATAAAGTAGGCCACCGGCATCATGCACAATTTTAGCAATTTCTTTTATTTTTCTTTCAAATACTCCAAGAGTCGATGGATTGGTCAACATTATACCTGCAGTTTGAGAACCAACTGCTTTTTTTAAGGCTTCGAGATCGACATCGCCATCAGGTAGAGTTGGAATTTCATGCACGCTATAATCACACATTGCAGCAGAAGCAGGATTAGTGCCATGAGCCGCATCTGGAATAATAATTTCAGTACGAGCATGATCACCACGCGCTTTGTGATAAGCATAAATCATTTCAACGCCAGCAAATTCGCCGTTTGCTCCAGCACTTGGTGTCAACGATACTCCCTGAAAACCAGTGATCTCTTTTAGATATTCTTGCAATTCATACATACATTGCATAAATCCCTGATTCGATTCTTCCGAAGCATAAGGATGATGCGTAGCAAAACCTGGCACACTCGCTAAATTCTGCAGAATGTGTGGATTATATTTCATCGTACAAGAACCAAGAGGATAAAAATGTGTGTCCACTGAAAAGTTTTTCTGTGACAATCTAGTATAATGTCGCACCACTTCGAGCTCAGAAACTTCTGGTAAAAGCGGTGTTTTTTCTCGTAAAAATTTGGCTGCAATATCTGTTTTTGCAGCTTTTTTTGGTGCCAACGACACAGCTCTACGACCAGGACATGATTTTTCAAAAATTAATTTTGTCATAGCACTTTCTCCAATTGATGCACATAAAATTCAAGATCTTTTGCTGATTTGGTTTCAGTAGTGCAAACAAGCAAGCTATTACCAAGCATCGGATATTCAAAAGTTAAATCAAAACCACCCTGAATTCCATGAGCAGCTAAATTATGCAAAATTTCTGCTACCGGTTTATGGAAACGCACTACAAATTCATGGAAAAAAGGACGATTAAACACTGCTTCAATGCCCTTTATTTTGAGCAGTTTTTCTTGTAACAATTTGGCATTAGCATGGCTGGTTTCTGCAACTCGTCGCATACCTTCTGCACCCAACAAGCTCATATAAATTGTTGCTCCAGTTGCCAGTAATGCCTGATTGGAACAAATATTTGAAGTGGCTTTAGCGCGACGAATATGCTGTTCTCGTGCTTGAATAGTTAAAACAAAACCAATTTTCCCATCTTTATCTATAGTACGGCCAACAATTCTTCCTGGAAGTTGACGCAGATATTCTTTTTTTGTACACAGATAACCAAAATATGGGCCGCCACAAGAAAGAGGAACTCCGAGAGGTTGACCTTCTCCAGCAACAATATCAGCACCGTTTTCACCCCAGTTTCCTGGAGCTTTTAATATAGCCACGCCTATCGGATTAACATTAGCAATAACAAATATTCCATTTTGATGAGCCCAATTTGTTAGCTCATCAACATCTTCCAAAGTACCAAAAAAATTTGGTTGCGAAATTACTAAAGCAGCAACATCTTTGCCAACATATGGTTTTAATGCATCCAAAGTTATATTGCCTGCATGCGTGTCATAAGGAATTGTTACCAACTCAAGATTATGTGTTTTGGTAATAGTTTTGATTACTTTACGATATGCAGGATGAAGTGCGTGCGGTAATAAAATAGTTTTTGCTTTAGCATTTTTATGCAAACGTACTGCCATCAAAACACCTTCAGCCAGAGCAGACGCGCCATCGTACATTGAAGCGTTAGTAACGTCCGTCTGCATCAAGTGACACATCATGCTTTGATATTCGTAAATAACTTGCAAAGTGCCTTGACTCGCTTCGGCTTGATACGGAGTGTAAGCAGTCAAAAATTCGCCCCGACTAATAATATCTGTTACCACTGCTGGAACATAATGTTCATAAGCGCCAGCACCAATAAAATTCAGTCCGGCATGATCTTTGGCTGCGCGCTCATTTATTAATCTAGCCACTTCCAATTCGGTCATACTTTCTGGAATATTTTTTAGGCCAGAAATTTGTAAATCTTTTGGTATCTCTGAAAATAAAGCATCAATAGAATTGATACCTATTTGAGCAAGCATTTCTTTTGTATCCTGCTCGGTATGGGGAATATATGGCATTGTAACCTCCTGCTAATGAGCGGTTTCTGCTAAATATACTTCGTAAGCCTTAGTATCCATAAGGGTATCTAGTTCTTTAGGATTGGATAATTTTATTTTAAACAACCATCCTTCTGCTTCAGGATCTTTATTTAAGAGGTCGGGAGTGGCTACTACAACATCGTTAATCTCAATCACTTCTCCACTAAGCGGAGCATAAACATCAGATGCTGACTTTACTGATTCGACGACTCCACATTCCTTACCAGCAACAATTATCTCTCCAATATCCGGTAACTCTACAAATACCATATCACCCAGTGCGTGTTGTGCGTGATCGGTAATACCAATAACAACTGTATCGCCTTCTATACCTACCCATTCGTGAGTTTTAGTAAATTTCTTATTAGCCATAACACCCTCCTCTTTTTAAAATTACATTATTAAATAAAGTCCCAGCCCTGCGACCCGCAAACAGCGCGGATCTTGAGCTGGGCTGGGGAAGCATTTCTGTATGTTAAAAACTTTTCTTATCCTTACGAATAAACGGAGGCTTGATAACCTGCGCAGCCAACTGTTTATCCCGAATCACAATAAAACAACTTTCTCCGGTATTTATGGGAACTCGCGCCAAAGCAATACCCGTATTTAATACTGGTGAGAAACCACCGCTTGTAGTATCGCCCTCGCCAATATTTGGAACAATAACTTTTTGATGACTTCGCGGCACACCTTTTTCTTTAAGTACCAGACCGACCAGTTTACGCTGTATTCCAGCTTGGCGTTGCTCTTCAAGCGCCTCTCTGCCAATAAAATTTCGATCAGTTGGCTCAAACGCAACGGTCCAGGTTAAATTAGATTCAAGTGGAGTTACTGTTTCATCCATTTCAGAACCATAAAGACTCATTCCGGCTTCTAAACGCAAACTGTCACGAGCTACCAAACCACTTGGTTTGATCCCAGCAGCTATTAATTTATCCCAAAATGCTAGAGCTTCATTTTGGGGAATCATAATTTCATAGCCATCTTCGCCGGTGTAACCAGTACGCGCAATCCACCAACCATTAACCTCAACACCATAAAATACTTTTAGATTTTCAGCGGCTTTGTTTTGCTCTTGCGTAAACGCTGCTTTTATTTTCTCTCGAGCATTTGGCCCCTGCACTGCTAACATTGCAAAATCGGTATGCTCAGTTAACTTCACATCAAACCCTTTAACTTGTTCCTTAAACCAGGCAACATCTTTGTCGTGTGTAGCAGCGTTCACAACAACACGATAATCTTGCTCGGTTTTACGATAACAAATCAAATCGTCAACTACACCGCCAGTTTCAGTCAACATACAACTGTAAAGCGCGGCGCCAAAAACTTTGAGCTTGTCAATATCGTTAGCAAATAAATAGCGCAAAAACTCACGGGCGCCTTTGCCTTCAACGTCAAGAATGTTCATGTGCGATACATCAAATATGCCAACATCGCGCCGAATCATATTATGTTCTTCAATTTGCGAGCCATAATAAAGGGGCATTTCCCAACCAGCAAAATCCACCATTTTGGCACCCAAAGCATGATGTTTAGCATTGAATACAGTTTTCTTTACAGTCATAATGTCTCTCCTTTGATCGGTAACGCAGGCTAAAGCCCTGTCCATTACCCACAAATATCTGGCATTTTTGGTAGCCGCAGGCTTTAGCCATGCGTGGTTGGCATGGTACCAATCCAAATACGCAGGCTAAAGCCTGCGGCTACCGCCCAAGCAATTAATTTTTAAAACAGCCCCGTAACCTTACCGGTATTCACATCGACATCGATACGACGGTATGCAGGATCAGATGAAGTCCCTGGCATTAGTTTTATAGCACCAGCTACTGGACATACAAAACCAGCTCCTTTGTAAATCAAAAAATCTCTTATAAATAAGCGCCAGCCATGTGGCACACCTTTTTTGTTTGGATCTTCGGTTAAGCTCAAATGAGTTTTAACCATACAGGTTCCAAGCTTACTCAGTTCAGGATCGGCTTCAATTGTTTTTAATTTTTTGCGTGCATCTTCTGCATAATCAACACCATCAGCACCATAAACATTTTTCGCAATTAATTCTATGCGCTGGCTCATTGGCATATCTAAATCATAAAGTAATTTAAAATCATTTTTTTCATTACACGCATCAATTACCGCATCCGCTAAATCTAAAGCTCCTTCACCACCTTTCTCCCAATGCTCGGACCAAGCGAATCTGGCGCCAGCTGCTTCAACTATTTTTTTAACCGCAGCTACTTCATTTTTGGTATCATCTTTGAATCCATTTAAACATACAACTGGATTAATTCCGGCCTGTTTAACTATACCAATATGATGTACTAGATTTTCACAACCTTTTTCAACCCAACCAATATTTTCACCTTTGTATTCTTCAGGAATTGGACGTCCTGGAACTGGAATTGGCGCACCGCCGTGACATTTCAAAGCACGAATTGTAGCAACAATTACCGCAGCATTTGGTTTGACCCCAGAATAACGGCATTTTAAATTCCAAAACTTTTCAAACCCAATATCTGCACCAAAACCAGATTCAGTAATCAAATAATCACCAAGTTTTGCCGCCACCTTATCCGCGATAATCGAAGATTGGCCGATAGCAATATTAGCAAATGGACCAGCATGGACAAAGACCGGTTGGCCTTCAATGGTTTGGAGAAGATTTGGATTTAAGGCTTCTAGCATCCAAGCAGTCATTGCACCATCAACTTCAAGATCCGCAGTAGTAATAGGCTTTCCTTTTTTGTCATAGGCGACAACAATTCTTGCCATTCTTGCGCGAAAATCTTTAAGGTCAGAAGCTAAAGCTAAAATCGCCATGATTTCTGAAGATACCGCAATGGCAAAACCAGACTCCATCATAAACCCTTCCATCTTGCCGCCAATACCAATAATCATTTTGCGTAAAGCCTGGGCACAAAAATCTATAATCCAATTAAATTGAATATTATGTGGATCAATATTCAATCGACGCAGTTTTCTCTTGGCTAATTCAGCGTCATCATAATTAAACTCATGTTGCATTCTGGAGGTTAGAGCAACCATTGCTAAATTATGCGCATTCATAATTGCATTAATGTCGCCGGTTAAACCCAAAGAAAATGGCGTAAGAGGAATAACTTGCGATAGTCCGCCACCAGCAGCAGAACCTTTAATATTCATGGTTGGACCACCAGATGGTTGACGTAAAGTAGCAATTGGTCGCTTACCACGTTTGCCCAAACCTTGAACTAAACCAATACTTGTAGTTGATTTTCCTTCGCCGAGCGGTGTTGGATTTATTGCAGTAACATCAATATATTTCGCATCAGGTTTATTAGCTAATCTATTTAAGATTTTTTGATAATCTACTTTTGCAACGTAGTTTCCATGCGGTAATAATTCTTCACGTAAAATTCCAAGTTCGTCAGCTAAAGTATAGATTGATTTCATTTGAGATTCAGCTGCCTGAGCAATTTCCCAGTCAGCATGAGATTTTGGATCGGGTAATACGGCCATGATTATCTCCTCTTTAATACCATTTATAATTAGAAAAGTTTCATTGGGCGAAAAACTACTGTGCATTGTAGGAGTTTTATTTGTAAACTCAATAAAAATATTTTAATTTTTGTGGTATATACCAAATCAAAACATCATCAATACAATCAAGCAATTGGATTGATAACCAGATTTTAACCAGCTTGAACTTTTGCATTAATGTGATATAGTTTGCGGCCGCTTTTAACTGGACTCGATCCTTAAATGACAGGTACCAAGCATGAAACAATCTAAAATAACTTTCCCAGCCCTGCACCTCGCAAACAACACTCGGTTTAGGCTGGGCTATCAGTATTTATCTCCTTCGGAGCTGTTACTGTTAAAAAATCATCATTTGAATTCAGATTGCAACAGCCCATTAATTGAACTATGAAGCAATCTAAAATTACCATTCTCACTAGCATCGGTGCTGGCCTCGAATATTACGACTTCGTTATTTACATCTTACTTGCCAGTTTTATCAGTCAACAATTTTTTCCAAGCTCTAACCATGTCGCCGCTCTGTTTGCCACCTTCGGGGTGTTTGCTGTTGGCAATATTATTCGTCCTCTTGGCGGCTTTGTGTTTGGTATATTTGGCGATCGCTTTGGTAGAAAAAATGTTTTTTCTAATACTTTATTGTGGATGGCATTTGCTACTTTTCTGATGGGTCTGATACCAAATTTTTCTGCCATCGGATTAACAGCCACTATCATTTTTAGTTTATGTCGAGTTTTGCAAGGAATTACTTGCGGTGCGGAAATACCAGGAGCGGTGACTTTTCTTTCAGAGCATATTCATGAAAAACGTCATGGCCTTCACTTTGGTTTTATGGTTTCAGCTGTTGGACTTGGAGTAACCTTAGGCTCCTTTATTGTCTGGCTCCTCACAAAGTTTTTAACAGACGCACAAATGCTTGCCTGGGGTTTTAGATTACCATTTCTATTGGGGGGGCTTTTAGCAATAGTTGGCTTTTTTATTCGCAAGCACATACCAGAAACACCAGCATTTTTAGCCCTAAAAAAACCTGCGTTTAAAATAACAACACTTTTTGGCAAAGATCATATTTGGCGAATCTTAAACACTATTGGCCTCACGTTATTTCCTTCTTGCTTTCTTACTTTCTTTTTGGCTTTGCCAGTTTATTTAAACGATATTTACCATTATCACTTTTCTGATATTTATTTGGCTATGACTTTTGGCTATTTATGGTCAGCAATTTTATTGCCGATTTTTGGTTGGATTTCTGATTATATTGGAAGAAAAATCTTATTTTTTGTAACCGTATTAATATTTATTCTTTTTGGTTTTTCGCTTTTTTCATTATTGCAATTAGAAACGCGCTGGGCGCTTTTTTGTTTTATTGCCCTTGGCAAAACCTTTACTGCTGCAATGGCTGCCAGCTACTTTGCTTTACTCCCGCGAGCGTTTCCCACTGCGATTCGCTACACGGGAACTGCATTTAGTTACAATATGGCCTATACTATCGCAGCGCTGATTCCGCTAGCGGCAAATTATATTTATGAAGTGCTCAAAAAACCAAATTACGTAGTTGGTTTGTTTATATTGCTTGCTACAATTACGGCGATAAGTATATTGACATTTAAAGATGCACAGGATAACCATGAAAAACTATAATCTTTTAGTTTTTGATTGGGATGGTACTGTGGTTGATTCAAGTGGCTTAGTCGTAGAATCAGCACAAAAAGCAGCTTTGGACTTGGGCTATGCTGTTCCAAGCACTACAGAGATTAACAAACATTTTGGCTTGAATTTGGAAGTGATCCAGCAACAATTGTTTCCCAACACAAATTATGCTGTTTTTTACGAGATTTTTCACCGCTACTGCAATGAAGAAAAACTCGCTACTTATTTTTTTCCAGGAGCAATTGAAACCTTAACCCATCTTAAAGAACAGGGTTTTACTTTGGCAATAGCCACTAACAAACCGCGAGCACGATTAGAAATAGCGTTAAATATGGCGAAAATAACAAATCTTTTTGCCGCCACCCGCTCTCCTGATGATTGTTTTCCCAAACCGCATCCTGATATGTTAATTACATTGCTTGATGAATTAATGTATGAACCAAAAGACGCTCTTATGATTGGCGACACAACTTTTGATATGCAGTTTGCACAAAACGCCAAAGTTGATGCATTAGCAGTCTGTTATGGACACCATAAAAAGGAACAGTTAGCTGCATTTAATCCAGTTGGGTTTGTTGAAGACATTCAAGATTTAAAAAGAATTCTAAACTATTAAGACACATATGGCGACCTATTGTATTGGAGATATTCAAGGTTGTTTTGATGAATTGGAGCATTTGCTTCGTGTCATTAATTATGACCGCAAGCACGATCACTTATGGTTTGTAGGTGATTTGGTTAATCGCGGACCAAAATCATTAGAGGTTTTGCGTTTCATTAAACAACAGCCAAACGCTAAAATAGTTTTGGGAAATCATGATTTACATTTATTAAATTATTATAATAAGATTGTTGATTTCGAAGTTGGACATCTTGAACAAATTTTGGTTGCACCCGACGGTTTGGAATTAATTGAGTGGTTGCGCAAGCAGCCTTTACTTTATTGCGATGTTGATCGGAATTTTGTTTTGGTGCATGCTGGAATTTATCCTGGTTGGGAATTACACGAAGCAATTGCCTACGCGTGTGAAGTTGAAGCGGTGCTACAAGGAGAAAACTATGTTGATTTTTTAAGGGATCTATATGGCAATGAACCAAATAGTTGGAGCAATAATTTAAGGGGTTGGGATCGTTTGCGTTTTATCACCAATGCTTTTACCAGGATGCGTTTTTGTGATTTACAAGGAAGATTAGAGTTTATTAATTCCGGTAGAATTGACACAGCACCACAAAATTTTTTGCCGTGGTTTAAAATTCCATGGCGTAAAACTAAAAATGTAAAAATTCTCTTTGGCCATTGGGCAGCTTTGAATGGAGTAGCAGACGAACAAAATGTTTTTGCCTTGGACACTGGCTGTGTGTATGGCGAGAGTTTGACTGCAATGCGACTAGAGGATGGCGTTAGATTTCAGGTTCGCGCAGGTAGCCGCAGGCTTTAGCCTGCGGCTATCGACAAAATCCTTACAACTCTTGCTTGTTCAATGCTACCGGCATCACGTCTGGCGCTATATCAACTTCAGTTGTTACAACAAAAGGAATATTATTAATATTATAGTGCACTTCAGCAAAAGATGCTTGCCAACCATTTTTAAATTCGGGCAAAGGAATGTCAACTTTACAAACACCATTTTCTTCGCAAACAAAATCCACTATCTCTTCTGTATAACAGTTATCGCAAAGATTAAGGGAAAAATAGGAACGAATTTTTTTGTTGAGTAAATGAAACCTAGAGTAAGAAGTAATAAAACGAAAGTCTCTTGTCTCTTCATTATTAGCAACCCATAAATTTATTTCCTGAGGTTTTAAGGAACTGGTAAGTTCGATCTTATTATCATGCAAGATCCAATGAATTTTCGGTAAAGGAATACCGTTCAAAATAAAATAGAAATATGAATCAAGCGCTTTATTTATAGACTGTAGACTGTTGGTGGAATTGCTAATCACATTGCCTTTAAAATAATGCATGGAATTAGGCAAATACCTAATGTAATTACTCACGCCAGGCAGCCCTTTGAAATACCACTTCGATGAATCTGGGACAAAAAAGTCATCGCCGCTAGCAGCTATAATGTACTTTGGTATGGCAAGCCGTTCTTTATATTTACTATCATAATCACTACCCAAATAACTAAATGGATCTTCAATCTGCATAAGCTTCGTGGCAGCTGGTGTATTAATCATTCGCGTTATGCCTTCTTTTACATAATCACCTAGAGCTGGTGGACAAATACCGCCATAAGTTTCGCAAATATAGGATATAGACTTCTGCGTATTGAGTATATTTATCACTATAGGAACAATTGCCTGGATCCTTTCATCAACAAGCGCTGCAAGCCAAACCGCCCATCCTCTTTTTGATGCTCCAGACAAAACGAATCCTGTTATATCAATACCATATTCTTGTTTTAAGATTTCTTGACTAGCGTCCATGGCTTTTACTACTGCTTTTGCCATGGGCAAATGCCCAGCCAAATATGCATTCTGCATTGGATTATCCATGACCATTTTATACGTATAAGCCATGATCTGGTCTTCTCTTTTCGGGACACCATCAAAAAATAAATATTGATTTGGCACGTCCTCTATCTCTATTACCAGAGCTTTATTATTTACCGCAATACCTATGTAATCTATGTGTTCTTTGGAATCAAAAAACTCATCCGATCCATTCTTGTTTTTACTATAGCCACCGTTTACATATAACAGGGCTTTTTTGTAAGAAACTTGCTTTGGAATATAAAAAACTAATTTGTGGCGCCAGATTGTACTTGGAATATTTGTATATTTTTTTACCGGCCATTTTTGTGAATACAATATATAGATCCGGATCGTCACATTTGGATTATCTTTGTTTTCTGATATAAATTCATACCTATAAGCACCGTCATTGTGCTGTAAAAAACAGCCAAGAACCTCGCTCATTTTGGTATAACAATTTTTTTCTGCAGCCCAAGATTGTGCTCCAAACGTACAAAACACGTAAAATAACGAATAAAAAACCACCTTCTGTACATGAAAAACGTTCTTCATAAGATTTTTTTTGTTAAAATAAATGACGAGGATTCAATACTCTCAAGATTTTATAAGTAGAGAACAAAACACTACAATTCCTTCTCAAGCTTCTTAAGATGCAAGTTGCATAGGCTATCATCTTTCTCAGTCTCCCAAAAAGGCTCGTTCTTTTGTCGCTTCTCATCTCTAATAATAGCTCCTGTAATAATTATTCTATCCTCTGTTCTTGATATCTGCTGCTCCCATGCCTGCATAGTAGCTGTAAATGCCAAGCCATTATCAACAGGTATTATCACAAAACCTTTCATCCAATCGCGATAGTCACCACTCTCAGATAAATCTTTCATTATATTGGTTTCACATGTTTTGGCCAACAACCTTAATTCATCTTCAGATCTGGGATACAAAAAAATTAGTTGCCTAGTAGATAGATCGGCAAGCGTTACTCGTTTGAGCGATATTTGATATTCATCATGAGAAAACATATCCCCATTTTTATGAAACAAATATGGTTGCTGCCACTCAAAAGGCATATATCCATGCCTAATATCGTAGGGAAAACATATTTGTTCAAACATTTTAATGTCTGCATTGGCCAGTAAAACTACGTGTGCATCTCCATTACTGTTGCCAAGCGCTACAAGCTCAGAAAGACAAAATACTCGGGGGTTCTTATCATCATCATAAAAGAACCTATATCCAAAACGTTTTAATGCATTGAAAGTTAATATCGGTTGAGCAAAAATGGCGGCATTACCCTCAAGATTCATAACTTCTTTGACACTTTGCTCCTGAAGCAAGTTTTTGACTTTCTCTTCAATAATTGGAGATTTACTGTACAGATCAAGATCTATTTCTTCAATCTCCGCAGCAGCTTTTTCCCAAACGTCAGCACGGTCAGAGAATACGGCGTCATTAATTGCATCAAAAGGCTCGGTAAAAGGATAAACAGAACCACCACCAGCACGATAAACACCACCCTCAGCAGCACGTAATTTATTTTTAACATGACTGCCCGTATATTCTGCAATAATAGTTCCTATCGGAATATCATCCATTGCAAATAAAGCATATCCTGCATCTGGACCCATATAACATATGGCAACATCAGGATAAACAATCGGCCAGGCAAATGGTTTCTCCACACCATCGGCCCCTTTTATAAATTTTTTTATCTGATCTTTTAAATAATCTTGTCGAAGATCATTGTCTATCCATCGTATCCCAAGTTTTTCCTGTGCTAATTCTGGAGTTAACTTTACTAAGGTTTCCTTTAAATGATCTTGAATTTCTTTCGGCGTTTTCCCTATACTTTCAAGCTCCGCAACAATTTTAGGCAACGGCCTATCTACAAAATACACTTCCTGTTGCGTATTAGCCGCACCAGCATTTGTAAAAAACAAAAAAACAGTTATAGTCAAAACCACTGGAATAAATTTAACCACAACACCTCCTTGGAATTATCTCTATCTTAAAGCTCTTGTTTGATAGCAGAACTTTCTTTTACTTTGGATAATTGTGCCTCTAGTTGTTGTTTACCCAATTTGAAGATACCTATAGACAACTCAAATGATGAATGGAAAAAATCTTTCACATCATCAGGAGTTATCGCTGAGGGATCAGAATCTTTTACAAGAAAATCTAACGCCGTTTGAAAACCATTTATTTTTTTATCTAATATTCGTATTCTTTCGTTAATGGCTTGTTCTTTTTCTTCTGCTGATACAGCAGTAATCTGCAGGAAATCCTCAGATAGCAGAACAAAATCATATTGCATAACTTCTGCATACCTAATTGTATTTACGTTAGAATTTACTTTTGATATAAGCAATCTAAGTTCAAAATATTTTGATTCATGATATTTTGCCACTAAATTATCTGATTTTGATTTTAGCATAGCTCTCGCATCGATTATTTGCTGCGGCTCTTCACTAAAGTTAAAGTCTGCTGCTATAGCTTGATTTATGCTGACAATTAAAGATAAAGAAAAGGCGGCTAACAATATTTTTTTAATTTTATTCATATGCACAATATCTCCGTTTATTAGGGTTTATTAGGGTCTGTTAACATTAGACAAATTAAGCTCGAACAAATTCAAAATTAGGCTAAGACTCGCGTTGTTTGAGAGTCGCGAGCCTGGGTAAAGAACCTGGACTCACACGTTGTGAGTCCTAGCATTATGCGCCACTCACTATTATTGAGTTTGAGGTGGGATCTCTAAAACATCATGTTTTTTGTGATGAGACACTTTATAGTCTTCTCCACCAACATTCCAAATAGGAATCAAACAAATAACTGACAGAACGCATGCTGTAATTAGCATAATAAAGCCAGTATTCCAACTCACGTAACCTAAAAGGGCAGTAGCGCCAACAGTGCCGAATACATAACCAAAGAAGCCGGTCAATCCAGTGGCTGTTCCTACCGCTTTCTTATAAACAACATCTACAGCTTGCATGCCAATAAAGACAACAGGACCATAAATTAAAAATCCTATAGAAATAAGAGCGAAATAATCAATCAAGGGGTTTCCTGGTGGGTTAAGCCAATATAACAAAATAGCAAAAATAACCAGAACCATGCATATAACAATTATAGGAGTTCTTCTGTTGCGGAAATACTTGTCGCTTATGTACCCGCATAACATCATGGATGGGATACCAGCATATTCATATAAAAAGTATGCCAACCCTTGTCCTTTATAATTAAAATGTTTTACTTGGTGTAGATAGGCTGGCGCCCAATTTAGAACCCCATAACGAACAAAATATACAAATATGTTAGCAATAGCCAATATCCAAATAGCTTTATTATTGAAAATATGTTTGAAAAAAATCTCTTTGGCGGTTAACTCTTCTTCAACTTCTTTTTTAGCAACTTCAGCAGCCTGTTTTTTTAAGTAACTTTTGCTGTGATAGTCTTCTATGGAAGGCAACCCAACCGATTGGGGGGTGTCTTTAACTGTTATGAGGACAAATATAGCGACAGCTGCAACGATCATAGCGGGAAAATAGAAAAGACTTTGCCAACTACCAAAAATCCACATTCCTGCAATTGCCGCAACTCCCACTAGTCCACCACCCAGATTATGGGAGACATTCCAAAAAGCCATAACCAAGCCACGCTCTTTAATGGTATACCAGTGCGCCAATACTCGGACGCAAGGCGGGTAGGTCATGCCTTGCACCCATCCATTAACAAATATCAAAGTAAACATTACTATAACACTACTGCATGCCCAAGCGGAAAATCCAAACAAAAAACTAACTATGATAGAAATGATTAATCCTGTAGCTAAAAAGTATTTTGGATTACTGCGATCTGAAACATTTCCCATTAAAAATTTGCTAAATCCATAGGCAATACCCAACGCTGAAAAAGCCAATCCAAGCTCACCTTTTGTAAAGCCCTGTTCGATCAAATATGGTATAGCTAAAGAAAAATTATTGCGTATCAAATAGCTTGCACCATAACCCAAAAAAATACCGGAAAAAACCATACGCCGATGTTTTTTATATTCACTATCTACCACTTCGTGAGGTAATTGCTCAATATGTGGTGGTGGACTGTACAGAGTGGATAATTTAGTGAAAAAGCCCATGTCTTTACTCCTCATTTAAAAAAATTATAATTAATTAAAAGAGCATTTTCAAAACACAAAGTGCTCGACTTGTAAAACATTGGCCTTATCCCGACCTTTTTGCTCACAAAGAAGCAAATTAATCCTAAAAACCAATTTGTGCAACCTGTTGCTATCAGTTTATTATTTAAAATAGCGGCACAATTAAAAGGGCTACAATATTAATAATTTTTATTAAAGGATTTATTGCTGGACCAGCAGTGTCCTTGTATGGATCACCAACAGTATCTCCAGTAATCGCAGCTTTATGTGCAGCACCGCCTTTGCCATGGTGATTTCCTTCTTCAATATATTTTTTGGCATTATCCCAGGCACCACCACCAGTGGTCATTGAAATAGCCAGGAATAACCCAGAGATAATTGCTCCCATCAATAAACCTCCTAAAGCTCTTGGCCCCAAGACAAGACCGACGGCAACGGGGGCAAGCACTGGTAAGATAGATGGAATAATCATTTCCTTAATTGCAGTTTTAGTTAAAAGGTCAACTGCACGAGAGTAATTTGGTTTTGCTGTACCTTCCATGATACCAGCAATTTCCTGAAATTGATGACGCACTTCTTTAACGATAGCTCCCGCAGCGCGTCCTACCGATTCAAGAGCCATAGCACTAAATAAATAGGGGATTAAACCGCCAAGAAATAAGCCAATTGTTACCAATGGATCAGATAATTCAAAAGAAACTATTTGCCCAGCATTTTCAAGAGCATGGGTGTAATCATTAAACAATACTAATGCAGCGAGACCCGCCGAACCAATAGCATACCCTTTGGTTACAGCTTTTGTTGTATTGCCAACAGCATCAAGAGTATCAGTAATTTTGCGTACTTCTTGGGGTAGATGTGTCATCTCTGCAATGCCGCCAGCATTGTCAGTAATGGGACCATAAGCATCTAAAGCAACAATAACTCCTGTCATTGACAACATCGCAGTTGCAGCAATGGCAACACCATAAATACCAGCTAATCCATAAGACACAAAAATGCTGCTACAAATTGCAATTACTGGCCAACCGGTTGCTTTAAAAGAAACTGCAATACCAGCAATAATATTAGTTGCGTGTCCAGTCATTGATGCGGCAGCGATTTGGCGTACTGGAGAGTGTTCTGTTGCTGTGTAATACTTAGTAATGTAAACCAAAAGATAAGTCAACACCAATCCAACTACAGCAGAACAATAAATATTTATGACGCTCAAAGTCGGATCCTGCAAACCAATATCGCCAAGCAACCATATGGTTATTGGGTAGAAAGCTATCAAAGATAAAACCTCAGCGACAAGTAAACCGCGCATTAATGCACTCATAATAGTTTTTCCAGTACGAGCACGCACACAAGCACAACCAACAATTGAAGCAATAATTGAGAAACCGCCGAGAGCTAATGGATAAAGCACCGCCCCCATATCCATAACATTAAATTGCATAGCTCCAACCAACATTGCTGCGATAATGGTAACTGCATAAGTTTCAAATAAATCTGCTGCCATCCCAGCACAATCACCAACGTTATCACCAACATTATCTGCTATAACAGCTGGGTTGCGCGGATCGTCTTCTGGAATGCCAGCTTCAAGCTTGCCAACTAAATCGGCGCCAACATCCGCACCTTTAGTAAAAATACCGCCACCAAGCCGTGCAAAAATAGAAATCAAAGAAGAGCCAAATGCTAAACCAATAAGCGGAGTAATTGCAGTGATAATAGATTCGTTGCTTGGGATAACCTGTAGCATAATTGCAAAGTAGCCAGCCACTCCAAGCAAACCAAGCCCAACAACTAACAGCCCAGTAACCGTACTAGCGCGAAATGCTACCTTTAAAGCTTTGCTTAAGCCGCCACTACGCGCTGCTTCAGCAGTGCGCACATTAGCGCGAACAGAAATATTCATACCAATAAAACCGGCCATTCCCGAAAGTATTGCACCGACAGCAAACGCAAGCGCTATAGACCATCCAAGCGCAGGCACAAATCCGATAATAAAAAATAACACTATGCCAACTGCGCCAATCGCAGTGTACTGTCTGCGCAAATAGGCTGATGCCCCCTGTTGAATTGCAAGCGCAATTTCACGCATGTGATCAGTTCCGGTTGGCTGCGCCAAAACCCATTTACTAGAAACAGCTCCATATAAAAGCGCTATTACTGCGCAAATCAATGCAAGGCTAAGGGCAAATGGCATAAAAATTCCTCATAAAATAATGATAATAAACTAAGGTTGCTGGCGATGATACTAAATTTTTATGCTTATTTGAATTTGTTTTTTACGAAATATCCTATTTACTCAAATTTATCAAATAAAAAAAGCACTCAAAAAGAACATACTTAAGGTTTCCTTAATAATTGAGGGCTATAATTAAATCCGGCAGGGCGACCATTCAGCGCTATTATTGCGAGCGTTTTTTGCGAAGCAATCCAGCAACAATACATGGAACATTGCTGCGGCTGAATAGCCAAATAAAAAAAAGGAACAGGCAAGCTGATATTCCATGCAAGTAATATCTGAACCTGGTACGAGAAGATTATTACTTCCGCAAAAAGGTAGCAATTTATTTGCCACAGCTATTTTATTTTCCCTATTTTTCCCTTCTGTTTTATTTGCTGCTAACGCCCCAAACTACCACAAGCTTAACCAAAATAAACTTTTTTCTTCAGAAAACAAATACCAACCCTATTTTGAAATAGGCGGGGTTAAATATTTTAATCAAAATTCAACTGTAGCGGGTATTTACAACCTCTTTGTTCCACTACTCCAAAAAGACGATCAGTTGCTGTTTACTGATTTGAGACTCTTTGATCGCAGCGGCAGCTCTTTTGAAGGCAATGCCCATCTTGGTTACAGAAAACTATATTCCGATACTGAGCAAATGTTTGGTATTTATGGAGCATTCGATCGAAAAAAAACGGCAGAAAGAAACTTTTTTAATCAATTAACCTTCGGCTTTGAATATTGGCAAAATAAGTTTTTTATTGGGGGAAATATCTATAAACCGATCGGGGTAACACAAAAACCACTACCATCATCTTTACAAACACAGACCATTCCAGACTTTAATTTTTCAGAAACAACGGTGACTAAAACACAAACAACCAAACAGGGTACCGAAAAATCTCTTCCAGGAGCAGACCTAGAACTAGGCTATGCGATTACTGATAATCTAACTGGTTATGCCGGTGGTTATTATTTTGCCGCACCTGACACAAAAACAGTTGCTGGCCCCAGAGCCAGACTTACTTACGATTATACAAAACCTACCGGGCGTCTATTAGGAATATTGGATGGGATAAGCATAGAAGCAGGTGTGCAACACGACAAACCAAGACGCACTAGCGCTTATATTGGGATTAAATTTAAAATTGGCATAACCAATCTCAAACGCACTAGCAATATCCAAGGGTTCGATAGACATATGGTGGAACCAGTAAGACGTGATCCAGATATCGTGTATCAACCTACAGAAACACTGCATGTTATAAGCATAAATATAGGGCCGAAAGTAAAAATAAAAGCCCCTGACCTCATAGGTTATTTCGGAATAAATAAAAAAGCAACCCCTCGAGATTTGGTCAAAATACATGCTGGTTTAGTCAACCATCTGGTCAGTCATCTTGCTGATGCAGATAAAGTTATAGAAACCGGTATTTACTATCTTCATTTAATGTACGAGGCCGGAAGTATGCTTATATCCGGCTTCGCAGATATGATGCAAAATTATGGCACATCTATTGCAGATACAGATGAAACTAAAAAATTTGGGACTCTTCCTGTACTGGAAACATTAGTTGGCCTAGAAAACATGAGTCCAATGCAACAACAAATTGTCGTTATAGATAATCTTAAAGACCTTGGAGTAACAAAAGATACATCATCATCAGGCTTACGGGAAATAGGTCGCAAAAAAATAGAGGCTCTTTCAACAAAATATAAAGAAACGCCATCTGCCTATATATATAGCGATATATTATCTGACTTAGTTATTGCTAAGCAGCAACAAGAAAACAAAAACACTAAAGCTAGCGACGTATCTAAACAACCAGTGAAATTAACTGCTATAGATAAAAAAATTGAAGACTATAAAAACCAATATGGCAACTACGTAAGAGATCTACCAGACAGTATAATTTATGAGAAAGAAATGGACAAACTAAAAAAAATGGATGCCTTAATCGAAAGCTACAGTAAGCGACATTCTGAAGAAGTAAAAAACTTGCCAGGAAGTAAAATCTATCAACTAGCTTTAGGAGAACAAAAACCAGACGAAGGCTATTGCGATTC
>Ga0209450_10000039_pt1 | contig 94863 bp, 74 predicted proteins | sample FrelakmetLWP11LW_FD_187149 | JGI IMG/M metagenome (GOLD analysis project Ga0209450, IMG submission 187149) | Freshwater lake sediment microbial communities from the University of Notre Dame, USA, for methane emissions studies - LWP11 LW (SPAdes)... | ecosystem: Environmental > Aquatic >... | reverse complement strand
CCTGTAGGACGGTTAGTGCTTCGCAACACCTACCGTACCCGCAGGGCCAACGCCTTTCATCATTTTGGTTGCGGCCGAGCGAAGCGAGGCCGCGTCAAGTCCTCAGTGTTCTCAGTGGCTGGGCTTTACACCGCCGCCAGCTTTCGTGGCGAGGACAACTGCACCAGCGGCGGATCGGCCCGCGGCGCTTGCGCTGACTGGGACGTCTGGGCCGCCTCGTTCAGCGCCGCCACCAGTTGCTCCACGGGCAGGCTCTTATGGGCCGCGGCCTGGCGCACACTGGTCACCTTACCCACCGTCCGCCGCAGCACGGGGTTGCGCAGCGGCGTGAAGCCAAAACGGTCGAACACCGGAGCGGTCGATGGAAACCACGCCAGCACATCGGCCACCTTGTGCTGCTCGTGGATACGCGGCGGGCGAGACTCCTCGATCTCCAGTTCATTCATCTGCCGCTTGCCGGCCCGCATGATGCGAACCAGGCCGCCGCCCCACCACGCCAGAGCGGCCACTTCCAGGGTGCCGCTGACCCCGACCACCCAGAACGCTCCACTGTACCAGTCGGTCAGCGTCTGCACCGACACCCGCAGGAAGCACCCCACGTTGACCAGCACAAACGGCCCCCAGAGAGCCGAGAGCCTATGCGTGTCAATGCCATTGAGCGTGGGCACCACCTTGGCCGCAAAGCCCATGATCATCAGCGAGATGAAGCCCACGGTGATGGCATGGCGAATGGCGCCATAGTACGCGTGGCTGAACGCGATGCCGCTGACCCACTGATACAGAGGCAACGCCAGCAGCATCAGCAGTGAAATGGCCAGCCATCCATAGGCCGCCCGCACGAATTTGGCGCTGCGCTCGCGCACGGGCAGGTGCCGCCACAGCCTCCAGGGCCCGGCGACCATCCACACCCCCGCCGCCAGCAGGATCCAGGGCAGCATCAGCAAGCCGGCCAGGGCATGGTTGCCCGACCACCGATAGGCTACAAACAGCACCGCTTCGCCCACCACGCCAGCGGTCAAGACCGCCAGCGCCGCCCACGCTCGCCGCGGCGCCAAAGCCGGCACTTCAAACAGCGCCGGCAGCATGCGCATCGACACTCCCAGGATCATGAACATGGCCAGGCCGTGGATTTGCAGGTCGCGCAGTGGCGCCTGGTAGGTCGCCACATACCACAGCAGGCGCTGCCGGTCCGGCGCGGTCATGGTCATCCAGGTATGCCAGGCGCTGGCGATACTCATGGTGACAAACCACACCAGCGCCATCAGCACAAAACCCACGTAGGGCTCGAGCCGGCCGTCGCCGCAGCGGAAGGTCAGCACGATCTGCGTGGCGAAAGTCACAATCGCCACCGTGGACAGGATGCCCCCGGCCAGGGCGGCCGTGGCGGCGTAGCGCCACTGCTCGGCCAGGGTCATGCCCGCCGTGCCCACCACCAGCGAAGTCAGCATCAGTCCGAAGGCCACCACCGCCAGACGCGGGGCCACCAGTGTGGCGTGCCACAGGCGCGGGAAGGCCTGGTAGGCAAAGCCCATGATGAACAAACCCACCCAGCCGAAGATCTGGGCGCTGCCATGGGCGTTGACGGCGTGAATCGAGTTGCTGGTAAAGGAATGGGCAAAGCCGATCTTCCACAGCAGCCAGGCGCCCCAGGTGGCCCCAGCCGTCAGGATCAGCACGATCCCGGCCAGGAAATAGCGGCGATAGAGCGTGTCGGCCAGTTCGCCAGCGGCGCTGGGAACAGCCATCGAGGGGTTGGCGATGGCTTGGCGCAGCTCGGCCATAAGCTGTTGCTCCTCAATGCCATGGGTGCGGGCGAAGAACTGGATGGACTCGACCGGTCCGCGCCGGCCGCCGCAGCCGCTGAGGCCATAACGGTTAAAAACCGCCCGGGTCTGCGGCCAGTGGGCCAGGACATCGGGCAACATACTCTGCGAACCGATCTGCGGCGGGGAGTCGTGAGTTGTGGCCATGACGGGCTCCGGTTTAGCCTTCAGTAGATATCTGGACCTTGTTATCCAGATTTTAGCCGCCTCCCCCACCCGGTCAAGTCCTATCGCCGCCCCCGCCTCTGGCATAAAATCGCCCCGCCATGAGCGAAGGCAGCCTGCATATCCTGCTGGTGGAGGATGATGCCTCGGTGCGCAGCGCCATCGCCGGCGTCTTGCGCGACGAGGGCTACTGCGTGCAGGCGGTGGCCGACGGCCAGCAGGCGGTCGCGGCTTTCAGCCCCGAGGTGGACCTGGTCCTGGCCGACCTGATGATGCCCCATATGGATGGCCAGGCGCTGCTGCATTGGGTGATGCAGAACCACCCGGCGGTCCCTTTTATCCTTATGACCGCCTTTGGCACCATTCCCCAGGCCGTCGAGGCTATCAAGGCTGGCGCCACCGCTTACCTGACCAAGCCCCTGGACCCCGGCGAACTGCTCCAGCACGTGCGCAAGGCCCTGGAGGACAAGCGTCTTCGCCAGGAACTGGCCCGCCTGCGGGCCGAGACGCGCCAGGGCTGGCATTACCGGCACATCGTCGGGCAGTCGCGGGCGATATGGGAGATTTTCGCCATCATCGACCGGGCGGCGCCGGTGAAGACCACGGTGATGATTGTGGGCGAGTCGGGCACGGGCAAGGAAATGGTGGCCAGGGCGCTGCACGAAGGCGGCCCGCGGCGCAGCGGGCCGTTCATGGCGCTCAACTGCGGAGCCATTCCCGAAAACCTGATCGAGTCAACCCTTTTCGGACATGAGAAAGGAGCTTTCACCGGCGCCGAGCAGAAGACGCGCGGCTATTTCCAGGCCGCCCACGGAGGGACGCTTCTGCTGGATGAGATCGGCGAGCTGCCCGCGGCCATGCAGTCCAAACTGCTGCGCGCCCTGGAAGAAGGCGTCGTCACTCCCGTGGGCACCCCCACGCCCCAGAAGGTGGATGTGCGGATCATCGCCGCGACCAATCGCGATCCCGACCAGCAGGTGCGCCAGGGCACGTTCCGCCAGGACCTGTATTTCCGGCTCAACGTGGTGCGCATCGAGCTTCCGCCGCTGCGGCAGCGGCGCCAGGACATTCCGCTACTGGCCCGACATTTCCTTGACGAAATCTGCCGCCAGGATGGATTTGAGCCGCGCCAGATGGACCCCTCGCTGCTCAAGGCCTTTGAAACCTATGACTGGCCGGGCAATGTGCGAGAACTCAAGAACACCCTGGAGAGCCTCGTGGTGCTCAGCGGCCGCCGCGTGTTGTCGGCCGACGATTTGCCTGACAAGTTTCATGCCCACGGATCGGCCGCGGCGCAGAGCAGCCCCGCGCCCGCTGTTTCGCCGCAGCCCCAGGCCTCGGCCGTCCGGCCTGCGGACCTGAATCTGCAGGAACTGTCGCGTCAGGCGATTCTCCAGGCGCTGGCCTCCTGCGGCGGCAACCGCACCGAGGCCGCGCGGCAACTGGGCATCAGCCGGCGCACGCTGCATCGCCGGCTGAATGAATTTGGCCTGCGTCAGTAGCGGCCTGGCGTTTTGCGGGAATGTGCTTCGCATGCCGCCCCAAGCCTCCATGCAACGCGACCTGCTCAGCGCCTACGTGCTTACGGGCGCCAGGGTCGCCAGTTGGATCATCATCACCGCCCTGGTCTTTCGCCTGTTGGGCAGGGAAGCCTTCGCTTTGCTGGCACTGTTGCGGGCGACGGTGGGCCTGCTGAATTACACATCGCTGGGCCTGGCGGCGGCCGTCATCCAGCGATCGGCGCAGCACGTCCACCAGCCCTCGCAGACGTCGCGAATCTATGCCAGCGCGTGGGTGGTGGCGCTGGTGGGCCTGGCTCTTGGGGGCCTGATCCTGGCGATCTACCTGCTGGGGCTGCCGGTGCTGCATCGGCTGCCGGCGCAGACGTGGCTGCCGGCGGCGCGGCAGCTCTTACTGGCCCTGGGCGTGGGGGTGCTGCTGCGGCTGGCCAGCGATGCGCCTGCGGCGATGTTGCAGACGCGCGGCCGCATCAGCCTGGATAATCTGATGGCGGCCGGTGCCGAACTAAGCTGGCCGGTCATGGCGGCCGTCGCGCTGTATCTCAAGGCGGAGCTGCCGCTGGTCGGCTGGACCTTCGCGGCGGCCGGCGGGCTGCTCTTGCTGGCGCGCCATGGGGCCGTGCGCATTTTGCTGGCCGAGCCGGGCTTCCGATGGCAGGCTGTGGACCGGCGACTGGCGCTCGGCCTGCTTCAGACCGGCGTGCTGGTCGCCACGGCGCAGCTTGCGGATTTTCTGTATGCCCCCACGGACTACATCCTGATCAACTGGCTGATCGATCCGGCGGCCGTGGCTATTTATGCCCCGGCCATTCAGATCGACGCGGCCCTGCTGCTGAGCGTGGGGGCCATCGCCGCGGTGCTGCTGCCGCGCTCGGCGCTGGCTCACGCGGCATCGGATGTGTCGTTGCTGCGACGTTATTACCTGCGCGGCACGCTGGGCAGCCTGGGAATCCTGGTCTTGGCGTCAGGGGTCACCTGGCTGATCGCGCCCGTGCTGCTGCGCCGCTGGCTGGGTAGCGACCTGCCCGCCACGCGCCAGATTCTGCCTTTGGTGCTGATCCACAGCGTCGTTGGCGGCAGCAGCGCCGTGGGCCGCTCGATCCTGCTGGGCATGGGCCAGGCCAAGGCGCTGACCATCGCCGCCCTTGCCAGCGGGCTGGCCAACGTGCTGCTGAGCCTGGTGTTCGTGGCGGCTTTCGGATGGGGCTTGCAGGGCATCGTGCTGGGAACCATTCTGGCCGTCAGCGGGCGTTGCCTTGCGTGGATGCCCTGGTATGTGCTGCGCTGTCTGCGCGGCCGGATTGATTCAGCGGCCGCCGGGCCTACGGAGCCGCCGATCGCGCAAACCATCGGCTGAAGGCGCCGGTGTAGATGACCTGGCCCTCTCTGTACACATCGGCCCACAGGTAACGGTCCTTGTAGGTGCAGGTTTGCAGAAACGCCTTGGCCGGGTCGGCGGGCTTGCCTTCGATCTTTTCCTTGATGAGGTCTGTGAGTTTCTCCGACAACTTCTTTTGCGCCTCGGCGGTCGAGTACTTCGCCTTGATCATCTGCTGAAAACTCTTTTCCGAAGGCCGGCTCCAATAAGCACCCACCGCCAGCGCCGCCGCCAGCAGGACGATCATCAGTGTTTTCATATGCTCCTTTGTATGGACATTCTCTACCGTGGCGAAGCCTGCGTTTCCAGCGCCGGAACGGCGCCCACATCGCCGCTGGGCGGGCACGGATCGTAACGCATGAGCTTCCGGCCCACTTGCACGACCCAGTATTGCCGGTCCTTGAAATAGTCCATGAGTTGGCGATTGCGTGCCGGGCCCATGTCACGCGCCCATAATACGCGGGCGCCGTCCAGGTCCGCCTCGTTGTAGACCCAGTCATGGTGGATGTCGTGCCCGGGCGCATAGCGCACAAACACCAGGTGCCTGCTGGCCGGCTGATCATGGGTCAGGATCGAAACCAGATCCGTGCGGCGGTACTGCCAGCCATCGCGGACCGCCGCCTCCCACTTGGCAAACCATGCCACCGTCACCACGGCAAAGCACGCCAGCACCCCCGCCACCAGCGGCCGGCCGGACCAGCATCGCCATCGCCCCAGCCGCAAATGCCGAAGCCCCGTCAGCACCAGCACCAGCAGCAGCCCCAAGGCGCCGGCCGCGTAATGGGCCCAGACGATGATCTCCGACAGCATCGCCGACAGCAGCAACAGCAGGCTCACGATGAGCAGCCGCATCCATCGCCTGGACCACATCCAAGGCAGCGCCAACAGCGGCAACATCCACGGCGGGCAATACTCCTTGCCCAGTTGCAGCAGTTTCTGCCAGCTACAACGCACAAAGCCGCCCTGGCTGCGACACTCGGTGTAAAACGGCAGTTGATATTCGGTAAACCACCGCCGCAGTGTCGCGTGCCGATAGGCCGGCTCCGAATGCAGGGGCATCCACAAAAACGGCGGCGCAATCTCGTAGCTGCGCTCATAGACCCCATAAGGCAACAGCCAGGGCTTGCCGGTGACGCGCCAGTTGTAATACAGCATCCACCCCGCCCCCGCGACCAGAATCGCCATCGCCGGCCACAGCAGCCGACAGGTCGAACTGCGCTGACGCCACAACCCAACAGCGCCGACAAGGATCAGCGGCAGCGTCAGCACCAGGCCTTCAAACGGGCGGCTGTTGGCCAGGATCACCAAGCCGACGGCCGCCAGCAGGGCATTGCCCGCCATCGCGACAGAGCCGGGCGCAATGCCGCGCGGTGCCAGCAGTCGCCGCGCCCCGCCGAACACCAGGGCCCCGCCGGCCATGGCCACGGCTCCGCCCCAATAGGTCTGCCCCCACTTGAGAACGACGGTGTGAAAGACCGCCATCACCCCGCCGACCAGCGCCCATCGCGGCGGCAGCCACCCGTAAAGCATCCAGCAGACCGCAGCGCACGCCAAAGCGCCGCTGAGCCACACTCCCGCGATCGGCAACCCCACCAGCACCTGTCCCAACGCCAGCGCCATGCCTTGGCCCGGCGGATATTTCGACATGTAGGTGGGCTGATGGAAAATGTGGAAGCTCTCAAAATGCTCCCACAGGGGATGGGTCGGATTGGTCAGTCGCCCGCGGCTGAAGGTGTCGCCGGCCAATAGATAACTGAATTCGTCATGGATCGACGGCGCCGGCACGTTGGTGCCCAGGGCGACCACCAGCGGCACCACAAAGCCCGCCGCCCCCACGGCCGCGATGACCAGCGCCCGATGCGCTGCCACTCGATCGGCCCAGCCGCCGACGGCTCGCAGCCGGCCCAGCCGCGCCCCCGCCACCATCGCCAGCAGCGACAGCAGGATCGGCACGCCGGCCACGGCATAAACCCACGCCCAGGTCACAACAGCTCCGTCAAATCATCGACCACGCAATCGGGCGCCACCTCGGGCGACACGGCCGCCAAATCCCGGCGGCGCGCCACGCCGGTCAACGTCAGGATGGCGCGCATCCCCAGCCGCTTGGCGCCGGCGATGTCGGATTCCAGGTTGTCGCCGATCAGCAGGCACTGGCGCGGCTCCACGCCCAGCCTCTGACACAGCCGAATAAAGAAGCTGGCCTCGGGATTGCCGCAGTAGACAGGCGCCACATTCGCAGCATAGCCCAGCATGGCACCGTGGGCGCCAGCACCGATCTCCACACCGCGCGGACTGGGCCAGACGCGGTCCGCGCACGTCGCCACCAGCGCCGCCCCGCGCCGCAGCAGCGCCACCCCCAGGCGCTGGCGCTGGTCGGTGGCATGCACGGCCGCCAGCGGCCCGACGATCACCGCATCACAAGGCTCATCCTGGCCGCTGACCCACTGGGCGCGGCCATCGAGCATCTGGTCAATGTCCTCGGAGGCCACATTCAGCAGACGCGGCCGAGGACCGTAGCGCTCCAGCACGTGATCGACGACGGCGGCCGCCGCGCTGTAAATATGCGGCTCATCCACCTTCATCCCCATGCGCGCCAGCCGGTGCGCAATGCGCGCGGGGCTGGCCGCGCTGTTGGACAGGCAGGCGTAGCGCTGGCCCCGCCGGCACAAGCGCGACACCAACTCGACCGCGCCAGGCAGGGCATGGCCCTCGTGGTCCAGCGTACCATCCAGATCAATGAGGATCGCCTGAGGCTGCGACAGGTCCACGCTCACGTGGCCGAGTCTAATGGCTGCTTTGGCGACGGTCCAGCCGTTGAGGGCACGCCCAACGTTGACGGCGGCCACAGCCGGCATTAGGACAGTCCATCATGCATGACCCCATCGCCCGCCTTCGGAAGCTGATCCGGGACGTCAAGGATTTTCCCAAGGCGGGTATCGTCTTCCGGGACATCACTCCGCTGCTGGCCGACCCGTCAGGCCTGGCCATGAGCATCGAGCTGCTGGCCAATCCATTTCGCGGCAAAGGCATTGACCTGGTCGTCGGCGCCGAGAGCCGTGGATTCATCTTCGGCACCGCCGTGGCGTGCTGTCTTTCGGCCGGCTTTGTGCTGGTGCGCAAGCCCGGCAAGCTGCCGTCGCAATGCGTCAGCACCACCTATGACCTGGAATATGGCCAGGATTCATTGCAGATGCACTCCGACTCCATTCGCCCAGGCCAGCGCGTGCTGGTGTGCGATGATGTGCTGGCCACCGGCGGCACCATGAAGGCGTGCTGCGATCTGGTGCGCTCGCTGGGCGGCGACATAGCCGGAATCGCGGTGCTGATCGAGCTGGCGGCACTGAAGGGCCGGGACCGCGTAGCGCCACTGCCGGTGCACTCGGTGATCCGCTACTGATTTCATCCGTCTGCTGCTCTACCGCTCTGTTGCTCTCCTGTTCTACTTCTCTATACCACGGATATGCCGCGCGATGGCCAGCGAGGCCGTGGCGGCCGGCGACGGCGCGTTGAGCACGTGCAGCATGCGAGGCGTCACCATCACCACAAAATCATCGACCAGTCGGCCCTGTTCATCCACCGCCTGGGCGCGGACACCCGAGCCGCCGGGCTCAAGATCCTGCGAGCCGATGGCCGGCACCAGTTTTCGCAGCGACCGCACAAAACAATCGCGGCTCAGCGAACGATGCACCTCGGCCACGCCCGTGCGCCAATGCCTGCAGGCCATGCGCCAGAAGCCGGCGCTGCACAGCATGCCCAGCAGGTCGCCGGCGTGGATGTCACCCCACCGGTACCCATGCCGCCCCAGCGCCAGGACCGCATTGGGACCGGCTTCAACGCCGCCGCTGATCATGCGCGTGAAATGCACGCCCAGGAAGGGAAAGCGTGGATCGGGCACGGGGTAGATCAGGTTGCGGACATAGTGCCGGGCGCTGGGCGAGAGGCGGTAGTATTCGCCCCGGAAGGGGATGATGCGCACCGACGGCCGCAAACCGCAGAGCCGCGCCACCCGGTCGCAATGCAGCCCCGCGCAGTTGATTAAAGCGCGGCAGCGGACTTCGCCGCCGCTGGTGCGCAACACCAGCCCGCCGGGGACAGCTCTTACCGCCTTCAGCTTGCAGCTCAACCGCACCGCCCCGCCGGCGGCGACCAGGCGCCGGGCCATCGCCGCCGCCACTGCGGAAAAATCAACAATGCCCGTCTGCGGCACCCACAGCCCCGCCACGCCGCGCACATGAGGCTCATATTGCGGCAACTCGGCAGCGCCCAGCCAGCGCAGGCCCTCCAGGCCATTGGCTTGTCCGCGCCGATGAAGCTCCGCCAGTCGAGGCACCTCAGCCTCGTCGGTGGCGACCACCAGCTTGCCGCAGCGTTCAACAGGCACCGACTCGCGGGCGCAGAACTCGTAAAGCAGTCGCCGGCCTTCCACGCAGAGCCGGGCCTTGAGCGAACCGGGACGATAGTAAAGCCCCGAATGGACCACGCCGCTGTTTCGGCCGGTCTGGTGTGCGGCCAGGCGGTCCTCGGCCTCAAGCAGGACGGCGCGCGCCTCTGAGCTGAACTCCAGCGCAACGGCCGCCCCCACGATCCCGCCGCCAATGACGGCCAAGTCATAGGTATCGGTGCAAGGCTGATCCGACGGGCTGGTGGACATAGCCGCGGCTATGGTAGCCGGAGCATGGTCCGTTTGTCATCGCGTGACCGGCGCCACTTGGCCGCGCCAGCCCGGGATGGCATACTGTCCCGGCCGCCGTCGCGCCGGATGCCCGACGGCGTAACCTGCAAATGGAGTACACAGTCTGATGAAACATGACATCGTCTTCATTGGCCACATCTGCGTGGACCAGATCATTCCCTATGGCGAGCCGCCGCGCGTGGCGCCGGGCAGTGCCGTGCTCTGCGGCGCGATGGCGGCAGCGCGCGTTGGCGCCCGGGTCGGGGTCGTGACGCGGATGCACCCGGATGACGAGGCCTACCTGGCGCCGTTGCGTGCCTTGGGCGTCGACTGCACGCTCATCCCCGCGCCGGCCACCACCCGCATGGTGGTGGTTCATCCCACGCCGGACGTGGACGTGCGCGAGATGCGCCAAGTCGAGGACGCCGGGTTCATGCGCGCCGACGAGCTGCCCCCCCTCGATGCGCGCTTCGTGCATCTGGCGGGCATCACCGATCGCGAGTTCGACCTCCCGTTCATGCGGGAGCTGCGGCGGCGAGGCCATAGCATCTCGGTGGACCTGCAGTCGTTCGTGCGGCAGGTCGACGAGCGCACGCGCGTCATCACCTTCGCCGATGTGCCGGCCAAGCGCCAGATCGTGGCGATGATGGACCGCGTGAAGCTGGACGTCGTGGAAGCCGAAATCCTCACCGGTGAGCGCGACCTGGCGAAGGCGGCGGCCATGGTGGCGTCCTGGGGGTGTCCCGAGGTGGTGATTACCCGCGCCGACGGCGTGCATGCGAGGGTGGACGGCGTGGACTATTTCGAGGCATTCACGAACCGGAGTGTTGTCGGGCGCACCGGGCGCGGCGACACAACCTTCGCCGGCTACATGACGCGGCGGCTGACACAGGGGCCGGCGGAGTCGCTGAAGTTCGCGGCGGCGCTGGTCTCGATCAAGATGGAGAGCCCCGGCCCCTTCGCCGGCACGCTGGACGATGTACTGGCCCGCATGAACGGCGTTGACGCAGCGAGGAACCCATGACCGAGACGATGACCGACCCCCGATGGCACGTGGTGGAAGACCACCGCGATGTGGCGCGCAACCGGCACTACGAGGCGATCTTCGCCCTTGGCACCGGCTACATGACCACCCGCGCCAGCCTGGACGAGGGCCTGACCGATGACCCACAGGCGCTGGAGTACAACTGGTTTCCGGGCAACACGACGCTCAGCTCGGCGCCGGCCAGCAAGAGCAAGTGGGGAACGTACCTGCCGGTGCTGGCGGCCAAACACCCCTTCCGGCGCATGGGGCTGGTTAACCTGCCCTACTACCTGGGGTTCATCCCCAGCGTTGACGGCGAAAAGCTGGACATGGAACTGTCCGATGTCGCGGACTACCGCCGCTGGCTGGATCTTCGCACCGCCACGCTGCATCGCACCCTCACCTGGCGCACGAGGAGCGGGGCGCTGATCGCCGTGCGCTTCACCCGCTTCATGGACCCCGCGCTTCGCTTCGTCTGCGTGCAGACCTGCGAACTGGCGGTGCTCTCCGGGCGGGCGCGCGTGCAGATGACCTCTTTCGTGGACAACAACGTGCGCACCAACGGGGTGGACAAGTTCGCCCGGACGCAGGTCGGTAGCGCCGCCAACGGCCTCATCTACTCCGATATCACCACGAACGTCGGCAACCGCGTGGTCACCGCCAGCCGCATGTGGGCGGATGGCGAGCCACCGCAGACCATCACGCCGGGCGAGCGACGCATCGCATCAACGCTGACACTGGACCTGGCGGAGGGTCAGCGGGTGCAGGTCACCAAGACGTCGGCCGTCATCGCCGATGCGTATTTCGACGGCGACTTGCTCCAGGTGGCGGGGTCGCTGCTGGCGCGAGTGGCCGGCACCCCGATGGAGGACTTGCGCCGATCGCACGAATCCGAGTGGGCGCGGCGCTGGGCGGCGTGCGATGTCGAGATCGACGCGGACGATCCGGCACCCTACAACAGCCAGCTCGCCATCCGCCAGACGGTGTATCACCTGCTGCGCGCCAAGGGAGAGTCGGAGGCGCGCAACCTGGTGGACCCCAAGGGGATGAGCGGCGATCTCTACTACGGCGCGGCGTTCTGGGATATGGAGATCTTCATCAATCCCTTTTACATCTACACGCAGCCGGCCACCGGGCGCGACACGCCGATGTACCGCTATCGCCACCTGGACAAGGCACGGGCGCTGGCGCGCAGCTACGGCTACAAGGGGGCGCGCTATCCCTGGATGCAGGCCCCCGACGGCGACCCCGTGACCACCATGTGGCACTACGGCGACCACCAGATTCACATCACCGCCAGCGTGATCGTGGGGATGTGGCACTACGTCCAGGCGACGGGCGACGTGGACTTCCTGTATGACCACGGCGTCGAGATGATCCTGGAGACGGCGCGCTACTGGCGCGGGCGCGTGGATACGGTGGCCGGCCGGCCCGGCTACCACATCTACGGCGTGATGGGGCCGGATGAGTACAAGCCGCTGACCAACAACAACGCCTACACGAACTACACCGCCGCGTACAACCTGCGCCTGGCCGGCACCGTGGTGCGGATGATGGCCGAGGCCGCGCCGCAGAAGCTGGCGGCCCTGCGCGCGAAGCTTGGGCTGACCGACGAGGAGCTGGCCGCCTTCGGGGCGATCGCCGATGGGCTGGTCATCCCACGCGACGCGGCGCGGGGCATCGTCTGGCAGTGCGACGACTTCGATACCGCGTTCGTCGACCTGGACATTGACGCCATCTGGACCGACCGGACCGTGCTCTTCGGCAAGTACCTCTCGCAGGAGCACATCTTCCGCGGCAAGGCGCTGAAGCAATCCGACGTCGTTGCGCTCATGGGCGTCTTCCCCACGGCCTTCACGCACCGCGAGATGGCGGCGTCGTTCGACTACTACAAGCGCTACAACATCCACGACTCCTCGAACTCGATGTGCCATCACATGATCGTGGCGGCGGCGCTGGGCCGCGCTGACGAGGCGTACGCGGCGTGGTTGCGCTCGCTGGACATTGACTTCGCCGCCCTGCCGCGCTCGGCCGACGGCGTGCACTGCGCCAACGTCGGCGGCATGTGGCAGGAGGTGGTCTTCGGGTTCGCCGGCCTGCTCAGCGCCCTATGCGCGGACGAACTCACCTTCCGGCCCTGCCTGCCCGAGCGGATCCGGCGCATCGCCTTCCGCCTCGTCTGGAAAGGCGCGCCGGTGCGGGTGACCATCGCCCACGCCGAGTTGCGGGTCGAGAACCTGTCCGACCGCGAGATCGTCTTCCACATGGGCGGCAGGGCCTACCCGGTGGCCGCCGGCGATGCAGGCGTGGCCACGCTCTCGAAGAAGACGTAGCGTGCGATGCGTGGCGCTGCTCGCTTGCGGGCACGCCGTGCCCCTGCCATAGCGGAAGGAACGATCCATGAGCCTGATCCTGCACGTCGTTGACGCCTTCACCAACCGGCCCTTTGCCGGCAACCCGGCGGCGGTGTGCCTGTTGCCGGAATCGCGCGACGTGGCCTGGATGCAACTCGTGGCCTGCGAGATGAACTTGTCGGAGACGGCGTTTCTTCGGCGCCACGGCGATGCGTTCGCGCTCCGGTGGTTCACGCCGGCCGTCGAGGTGAAACTGTGCGGGCACGCGACGCTGGCCAGTGCGCACACGCTGTGGGAAATCGGTCTGCTCAAGCCCGATGAGCCGGCGCGGTTCGACACCTTGAGTGGCCGGCTCACTTGTCGGCGGGTCGGCGACTGGATCGAGATGGATTTCCCGGCGAAGGTATGCGCGCCGTGTGCGGCGCCTGTCGGCCTGGCGGAGGCGCTCGGCTGCGAAATCCTGGCCGCCGGCTGTAACGGCATGGATTACCTGGTCGAAGTCGCCGACGAACAGACGTTGCGCGGGCTGACGCCGAACTTCGGCGCGCTGGCGAAGTTACCGGTGCGCGGGGTGATTGTGACGTGCCGAAGCAAGGCGGCGGAGTATGATTTTGTCTCGCGTTTCTTCGCACCCGCTGCCGGCGTGAATGAGGATCCTGTGACCGGTTCCGCCCACTGTGCGCTCGGTCCGTACTGGCAGGCGAAGCTGGGCGAGGCGGATTTCACCGCGTATCAGGCCAGCGCCCGTGGCGGCGTGGTGAAAGTCGGCGTGCGCGGTGACCGGGTGCTGCTCCGAGGGCGAGCCGTGAGCGTCGGCCGGACGGAGTTGCTGACATGACGCGCCCCGTGAACGCTCAGTTCCTCATCCGTGAAGGCTGTGGCGCAATGGACTTCGGTCGGGTGCAGGAACACAGAACGACATGAACCAACCGCTGCTCATTGTCGTCACCGGCCGGCCCGGGTCGGGCAAGACGACCTTGGCGCACAAGCTGGCGCAGGAGATCCGTTGCCCCTGCTTGTGTCGAGACGAGTTCAAGGAAGGGCTGGTGAACACCGCGGGCAGCGACCATGCCGCGCTGGGCAAGGGCGCGAACTTGGAGGTTTACGAGACGTTCTTCCAAGCGATTGAACTGCTGCTTCGCCGAGGCATCACGCTGGTGGCCGAGGCTGCGTTCCAGCATAAGCTTTGGGCGCCGAAGCTCGAGCCGCTGCAAGTGCTCTGCCGCTTGCGGATGGTGGTCTGCACCCTGGACCCGCAGATGGGGCGCGCCCGGTTCGTCGAGCGCGGACTGGCTGACCCGCACCGACAACGGTTTCACGGCGACCGTGCCGTCCAAGCGGCAAGAGAAGGCGTGGCCTTGCCGGTCGGTGAGTACGAGCCGCCACACCTGCCCGCGCCAACGCTGACCGTGGACACAACAGATGGCTACCGACCTGACTTGGCCGGCATCGTGGCTTTTGTTGCGGGTGATCACTGATGAAACTGGTGATCTTTGATGTGGATGGCACCCTGGTGGATCACGGCCGGCTCGAAGGCGATTTCTATGCTGACGCCTTTCGATCGGTCTTTGGCTGGTGGGATGCCGACAGCGACTGGTCGCGCTGCCGCCATATTACCGACGGCGGTATCGCGCGGGAGATCTACCAACGTCGGTGTCGCCGGCCAGCGACGGCCGGCGAGATTGGACAACTCAAATCGCGCTTTCTGGCCAACTACCAGACCGGCGTCCACCGCCAGCCGGGAGAGTTGCGTGCGATGCCCGGCGTGGGGGAGATGCTCGCCCAGTTGCCGGAACGGGGTTGGCGATTGGCCGTGGCGACCGGCGCCTGGCAAGCGCTGGCCCGATTCAAACTGGCGGCGGCGGGAGTTGAACTGGACGGAGTCCCGTTCGCAACCGGCGACGACAGCGACCAGCGCGAGACGATCATGACGCTGGCCATCGCGGCCGCCCAGCGGCACTATCGCACTCGGTGCTTCGAACGTGTGGTGTATGTCGGTGATGCGGTGTGGGACGTGAGGGCATCGCAGGAGCTGGGGCTGCCATTTCTCGGCGTCGGCAAGCGGTACCAGCAGTTACTCGCCGGCGGCGCCACACACACGTTGCCGGACTTCACTGATCTATCCGCCTACTGGCCGGCGTTGGCGGAGTGTGGTGTGCCGGTAAGGCACTCGGCAACCTGACGGATAGCAGCGTGTCACTGAGGTGGCGGTTCATACCGGCGGCCACACCGGGGACGTGACGATTGGTGGCATATGACTCACGGCCGGGATCGTACCGGTGGCCGCTCTGGCGAACTGGCGGCTGGCGACAGCTACAGTATCCCCGGCGGCGTGGCCCACGAGATTGTCATTCTCGACCCCGGTCAGGTGATCGATGTATTTTCGCCGCCGCGCGCAGATTATTTGTAAGGAAGGAGAAACATCATGCCCGCTTACATCATCGCCCGCGTCGAAGTCACTGACTGGGCACGCTACCGTGAGTACATGAAACTCACGCCCGCCGTCATCGCCCAATACGGCGGCAGATTCATCGCACGCGGCGGCGAACCGGTCACCCTCGAAGGCCCGCCGGAAACCCAGCGCGTCGTCATCCTCGAATTCCCGTCGCTTGACCAGGCCCAGGCGTTCTACCAGTCCCCTGAATACCACGCGGTCAAGAAGCTCCGCGCGGGGGCCGCCACGGCTCAGTTCGTCCTGGTGGACGGGGCCACCCCATGATGACTTTCCGATTTGCAGCCCAAACTGACTGTCCTTTGCTGGCCGAATGGAATCATTAACTGATTAAGTTGCCGGCAACAGTGAACGAACATCGGTCAGGCGCAAGACTGTGAGGCGCGGCGGCGGCAAGTCCGCCGGCCAATCAATCCCGCTTCGCAACCAGATGCCGGTCATCCCCATCGCCTGGGCGGCAAGTACGTCGTTGGCCGGATGGTCGCCGACGAATGCCACGTCGCTCGGCGGCAGACCAAGCTCGTCCAGCGCCATCTCGAAGATGCGGCGATCGGGCTTCTTCACGCCAGCCGTCTCAGAGATCATTGCCGTCGTCAGGAGCGGGCGCAAGCCAAGCTGATCGATCTTGGCATTCTGCACGCGCGTGCTGCCGTTGGACACGATGCCCAGTTTCAGGCCCTGCGCGTGCAGACTTCGCAGGGTAGTCATCATGCCCTCGGCCTCGACGGTGCAGAGCGGGAACTCTCGTTGCCAGAAGCTTGTGATCTCTTCGATGTCGGGCCGCTCACGCCAGCGAATACTGTCGCGCAGTTGGGCAAGGAACTGGCCGCGGGGCCGGTAGCCGTGCCCGTCGGCCGCGAGCATCTCCCGGCAGATGGGGTCCACAGCGACTGATTCGAGGCGGTCGGCAAACGCCACCACAAAACTCTGAGCGACGGTCGCGATCGAACGGGGGCGGTCGGTCAACGTGCCGTCAAGATCGAAGAGCACCGCCCGGATGCGTGGTTGGCAGGGAGGGACTGTGGCCTGTTGCCCGATCCTGACGGGGTCGAAACTGCACTGGTCATAAGCCTCCATCACCGCCAACTTATCCTCCTTGAGCATCCGGTCAACGAGTTCTAGACCGCCGGTTAGGTGTGAAGTAGACTCGGCCCCATGGCCGATCCGTCCACCATTACGATCCGCCCGGCCGTTCTGGCCGACCTGCCGACATTTCTGGAGCTGCGCCGAGCGTATTTCCGAGACATGCAGACCGCCAACGAGACACGAATCGATTGGTCGGTGCGACAGTTCGCGGCATGGGTCGAACCGCGGCTGGCCAGCGGGGAGTTTCGGGCATGGCTGGCGCAGGATGGGGCAGAGGCCGTCGCGTGCGCGGCCGCCTGGAGCTATCCGTGGTTCCCGGGCGTCCATGATCCGACCGAGCGCATCGGCTATCTATTCAATGTCTACACAGCGCCGTCACACCGCCGGCGCGGCCTGGCGCGACGACTGGTGCTCACCTGCATCGAACATCTGAAAGCCCAGGGCATGCGTCGCATCGCGCTGCACTACAGCGACGAGGGCAAGGCGCTCTATGCGTCGTTGGGTTTCGTAGCCACCAAAGAGATGCGGCTGCACTTCGAGAGCGGGCTTCAGTAGATCGCATCCCTTCGGAACTCAAGAGGAACTGCCCATGAAACTTACCCTGGCCGATCAGCAGCGAGCGAAGGCGTTCATCCAGTCCAAAGCGCGGCCGCTGGAGCAGGCGCTCTATGCCTTGCACTTTGAAAACGGGGGCCGGGATACGGTGCTGAGCGCGCTGGCCGCGTTCCAGAACCCCGACGGCGGATTCGGCCACGGCCTGGAGCCCGACCTGACGCTGCCCGACAGCTCGGCCATCTGCACCACGCGCGCGCTGCAGACGCTGGCCGAGGTGGGCACGCCGGCAGATCATCCGCTGGTGGCCGGCGGCATTCGCTATCTACTGGCAACCTACGACCGCACAAAACGCGTCTGGGAGATCGTGCCGCGAACGGCCAACAACTTCCCGCACGCCGGTTGGTGGCACTATGAGGATGTCGGCCAAGCGGCCAGATGGGGCGATTATCTGGTCAATCCGCGAGCCGAGATCGTCGGCTGTCTGCACCAGTACGCCGCACTGGTTCCGGCGGACATGCTGCGCGAAGTCACGGACAGCCTGCTGGCTCACCTGGCGAGCCACGGTAACCCGAAGGACATGCACGAGATCGCCTGTTATCTGAGTCTCATCGAAACTCCGGCGCTGCCAGAAAACCTGCGCCGGCGGGTCGTGTCGGCGATCGAGCCGGCCGTCGCGCGCGCCGTGGAGCGCGACCCCGCCAAGTGGCCGAAGTACTGCTTCAAACCGGCGGGATACATGGGGGCGGTTCGGTCGCCCACATCGCCGTTCGCGCAGATGCTGGCCAAAGAAGTTGACACGTGCCTGGACTATGACATCGGGCGTCAGCAGCCCGATGGCTCGTGGCATCCCACGTGGTCATGGGGCGAGAACTACCCCGAGGCCTGGGCCACCGCGAAGCTGGCGTGGCAGGGAATCCTGACCATGCACATGGTCAGGATGTTTGCGGCGTTTGGCCGGTTGGGATAACACTCCGCTGCGGCGTGAGATCCAGGAGCAGTTGAGGCACGGGCCGGCGGTCGAAACACGAACGGGATCGACCATCATCGCTCCTGCAGGCCGCTGATCGATTGCTGTCCTGTCGCTCGCAGGTCTTTCTTCATCGTCCCGCCATGCAGTACATAGCCATGCCTCCGGTAGAAGCCCACGGTCGGATTCTCGGGCAGGATGCCCACGAGTTCAATGCGCGTGCAGCCTCGTTGGCTGAGCCAGGCCTCAACGGCATCAAGCAGTCCGCGGCCCAGCCCCGTGCGTCTCGCTGACGCCGTGACCATCACGATGCCGATCTGGCCAAGAGATCCCACGACTCCACCGGTGATATAGCCGCAAACGCGCCCTGCCTGGTCAGCCACCAGGAACAGCTTGCCGGGGTCTTGCAGGCCGCGTTCCACGTTGCCCGCGAGAGCCGATCGATTTGCCGCCCGAGTGGAGCGGCCTGTAATCCCGGCGATGTAGGCGTTGAACTCCTCGCACAGGTCCACGATAGCGTCGATATCACCGCTCGTGGCCGGCCGGATGGTGGTGCCGCAAGTGGCCGTTGCCTTATGACTCATGGCCAAGATTGTACCGGCGCTGGGCGCTCTGGCGATGCCACGGGGTTTGACGCATAATCGGGCTGGAGGATCGGCCGGAAAACCCCATGGCAATGCCGGGCAGGACAGTTTCGACAGAGGACTTGGCAGCGGCCGTGGGCGCTGAGGCCGCCGGCGAGCTTCTTGCAGGCGTGGTTGACGCTGACGAAGAGCAGGAGCGAAGGCCGGTATGTATCCTGATACGATCCTGATACCTTTGACTTTTCCGCGCTGCAACGCGATCCATGCGCTCAACCGGCGTGGATCATGGACGGCAATCCGGACAGTATTTCACACTATGCGAAGAAACTGCATCGGCTGCCAACCGGCAGCGCGTGAGTTTGGGATCGGGAGAATGAGAGCATGCGCGCGCCTTTTCAAGTTCTGGTAATTCTGTACCGGCGCACACGCGACGGTCTGCGATTCGGTGTGCTCCGGCGCGCTGACGCCGGCTGGTGGCAGTTCGTGTCCGGCGGCGGCGAGGATAACGAATCGCCTTTACAGGCCGCGGTTCGCGAAACTCGGGAGGAGGTTGGGATTCTCGCGGACGGTTCCCTGCTGGCCCTGGACTCGAAGGCCACGATACCGAAGGCCTGCTTTCCCGCCGCCGCTTCATGGGGACCGGATGTCTATGTCGTCCCCGAGCACTGTTTCGCGGTGGAGGTCGGCGATCGGGAACTCCTTTTGTCGGGCGAACATACGGAAGCGCGGTGGCTTTCGTACGAGCAGGCCGCAAGTTTGCTGAAATGGGACAGCAACCGGAATGCTCTATGGGAACTGAATGAACGACTCAGGTTGCAGGACTGAATCGGGTCACCCGATGGAGGTGTTTTGCGTGAGCTGCTTCTACTGCGACAAGATTGCGGCCACAGACCCGGCGTACGTGACCGCCGCGGCGGCGTTCGATCTGGGGTCGGAAGCGCCGCGGTGCGGGCGGCACTGGCGGTATGTGTGCGGGCAGTGCGGCAAGCCGGCGCACTTCATGGCCGTCGCATTCTGTCCGGAGACTGGCAAATGCTTCTGTGCAAGGTGCGCGACCGCCCGGCGCGAGGTCGAGGCGAAGTTCTGGGCCTGGAGGTATTACTTCGAGTTGCAGTCCCCATGGTCCGGGCAGTGGCTGCCGGCGTTGGACCGGCTGGAGTTTGAGGGCCGGTTGCCGGCGGGTGTGCCGGGGCGCTCGGAGGAGCTCTGGCTGGCGCGGTATCCCGAGAAGCCGGCGCAATGGCTGGCTGACCGGCAATACACGGATGCCGACGTGCAGGCGAACTGGAACGCGAACGCCCAGCGGTGGGACGCCGGGTACGATGCCGACGGCGACCGGAACCGGCGCTACCAGAGCGACGAACCGATGCTGGCGCTGTTGGGCGAAGTGCGCGGCCTGCGGGTGCTGGATGCCGGCTGCGGCAACGGCTATCTCTGTCGGAAGTTGGCCCAGGCGGGGGCTCTCATGACCGGCGTGGAGTTGTCGGATGAGTTCCACCGGATCGCCTGCCGGCGCGAGGCGGAATCGCCGCTGGGGATCACCTACCGACACGGCTCGATCGCAGCGCCGGATCTGTTCGCGGCGGAATCGTTCGACAAGGCAGTGAGCAACTACGTGCTGATGGACGTCCGCGATTACGTCGCCGCCGTACGGAACGTCTTTCGCACCTTGCGGCCGGGCGGGATCTTCGTGGCGGTGATCAGTCATCCGTCGTTCGCCTGCGGACCGGGCGGCTGGGTGAGACCGGCGCCGGATTCGCCGCGGCGCGAGGAATCGACTGCATTCCGTATAGACGCCTACTTCCATCGCGGACCCTACCTGTGCCAATGGGGGAACTTCGATCCTGTCCTGAGTTTTCACCGGCCGTTGCGCGACTACTGGGAGACGTTCACCGGTGCCGGTTTCAGCGTGGACGCATTCGAGGAGCCGAGCATCACCGAACGCGGCCGGCGTGAATTGCCGTCGTCGCGAGTCGAGCACGTGCTGCGCGTTCCATTCTCGTGCATCTTCCGGTTGAGAAAGCCATGACGAGTTCAAGGAAGGGCTGGTGAACACGATGGACAGTGACCATGCCGCGCCGGGCAGAGCGTAATCGTGATGAAATTGCTGTTGTTTGACGTGGATGGCACGTTGCTGGATCACGGCCGGCTTGCCGACAGCGAGCCGCCAGAACGGCCTGCGTCGCCGCGATCGTCTGCACCACTGCCGCCTGCGTGCCCGTGTTCCCCTGCCCACCGCGGTGGCCTGCGTCCGGGGCTCTGTATCAATCTGCTTCAGCAATCGCCGTGGACTGCGATGAATGCCGCTATCGCAGAATCGGTACTGTACGGTTTTTGAGCGGCGACGCCTCTACCGTGTCAACTCATCCAGCAGGTCGCTGCCGCCGCGCAGCATGTGCCCAAAGATGGTGGCCGCTGAATCGCTGAGCACCGGCACCGGCACGGGCACCACCGAGGGATCCTTGACGTTGCCGCCAACCCGCACCTGGTAAAGCAGCGCGCCCGTGGCGGTGTTCACCAGCTTCTGAACCTGCCCGGCAATCTGCCCCACCACGGCGCTGAGCAGCGGAATCCTGGTCTCCTGGATCTTCTTCTTCCAATCCGACAGCGGCGCGATCACCACGTCCAGGTTCAGCCCCCCGTCAAAACCGATCGACCCGCTGCCCTGCAGCCCGATCACCGGCGCGCTGACCGCCGCGCGCTTCAGGTGCACCGCCCCCTGGTCCACGGTAAAGACCGCCGCCGCTTCGCCGGCCGTCAGCGCCTCACGGGCCAGCGGAATGCCCCGCAGAATATGGGTAATGACCGGCACCTCCCAGAGATAGCCGTCACTGACGCGCAGCTTGCCCTCGCCGCGCATGGATGGCAGCGCCGAGGCCCCCGTGGTGCCAGCCAGATTCAGTTCGCCAGTCAACGCGCCGCTGAGCTTGGAGGGCGCCGTGCCCGACGTGGTGGCCGCCATCATCAGCGTGCGCAGCTCCAGGTTGCGCCATTGCAACTGCCCGCGATATTGCGGCGCCTGCCCGGCCGAAATATCGATATATCCGCGGGCCTCAACCTGGCCGCCCAGGGCGTCGGACTTAAAGCCGCGCCGGCCCTTGGAAGCATCCGCCAGCACCTCGATGCGCTGCGGCGTGATGCTCACATCACAGAGCATCGGCCCCAGCGGCGTGCGCCGCGGCCCGACGTGCAGGCGCGCCTGATCACAGCTTAAAAGAAACTGGTAATCCCAGATTTCGGCCTCAGAGCGGGCGTCCACCAGCAGCCGACCGCCCAGGCGAAACGTCCCCAGCGGGCCCAGCGCCGCCAGCGCCCTATGAAGCACCTTCGGATACGGCTGCGGCTTGCCGCCGAATTCGAACACCGAATCGATATCCACCACGCTGACCTGGCCGCCGGCCAGCAGCGCCGGGTCCAGTCTGGCGCCGGTGATGCGCAGGCGGTCGTCGCCATAACTGGCCTGCAGGTCGCGCACGCTGCCGCGCTGGCGGCTCAGATGAATCACCCCGCCGCCAATCTGGCGAATGGGCAGCGGAAAGGATCGCGGCTGTACGTTCACGTTGTCAGGCCGCAATTCCAGTTCCCAGTTCTCCAGCGGATCGCGCTGGGCCAGCGATCCCCAGGCGCTGGCACGAAACGCTACTGTGCCCGTCACCCGCGCCTTTTGCAGCGCCTTGGCCAGCGTACCGGGCAAAGCTCCTCGCTCGTCCGTCAGGGCCATGCGCCCGCCGGGCGCATCGAGGCGCCAGCCGCCGCCGGCCGGATCATGGCTGGCTTTGATATTTCGCAAAGCCAGCAGGTTCTGGCGCTCGGTGGCATCGAAGCGGTCGATGGAGATGTTGAGCTTGCCGTTCTCATGGATCGCCGCCGCCGCCAGCCTTACATGCTCCAACGCGCCCGTTGCCCCCGGCAGCAGCACCGACGAATCGCTCAGGTTGAGCTTGGCCTTCAGCCCCGCCAAATCGTCGCCCATCGGAATAGTCGCCAAGCCATCCAGATTAAGACCAGACACATACAGCCGCTTATCCGGCTGATCAGCACGCGCTATCAGCGTCAACTGTCCCTGCTCAATGCGCAGGTGTCGGATCTCCAGCCCATGTCGCGCCTCTGCCGACCGGGCCGGTCGACTGGTGGCTTTCAGGCCGGCAAAATGCCCCTCGGCCGTGCGCTGCAGGTGAACGATCGGCTGCTTCAGCACCAGATTCTTAATGACCAGCGGCCGGCCGCCCAGCGGCAGATGAGCCAGGTCCACGTCCAGCGTGTCCACAGTCAACAGCTTCAAATCCGGGGATTGCGAACTGGTGATGCGCAGATTGTGCAGCGACACACCATACGGAAAGTTGTAGCCCAGCCGCCCCAGCTCAACTTTCATTCCGGGAAATTGCCCGCCCAGGGCGGCCTGGATCTTGTTGCGGGCCAGCGGCGTCAACAGCAGCGGCACGATCTGCCAAACCGCGAAGATGATCAGCAGAATGGCCGCCGCTCGCCTGGCCCAGCGCCAGCGCGGACGCGGTTGGGATCGAGATGGCGCGGGCTTGGCCATGTTCTGGAAATCATAGACGCAAATTCGCTGCCGGATGAAGGCCCCCTGCCATCGCGGATGCCGCTTTTCTCAACCGCCCAGTGCGGCCGCGGTCAGAATCGCCAGCCACAAGCCCAAGGCCACCTGAAAACAGCGCACGCTGCGGTTGACACGGGCGAATTTCCGGGCGCTCTGCACCGCCAGGCTGTAGTTGAAGTGCAGCACGTCGCCCAGCACCCGCTGGTAGTCGATCTGGCCCATCGTCTGCACGTACTGCTCCCGACTCAGCGACGCGATATGGCGGAAGAACGCCAGCGAATTCGGCGGCGCCGGCAGATGCGTGACGATACACGCATAGGCCCAGCAGCCGCCGGTAATCACCAGCACCACCAGCGCGCCCACCATGGCCACGATCAGCCAGCGGGCGATGGCCGACCCGTGCGCCAGCTCGGCTATGGAGCCGCCCAGGAACACCACCACCGACAGGATCAAGGCGTTGCCGGTCAACAGGGCGCCGGCCTTGCGGTCGGCCAGGGGCGGATACTCGCGCAGCGGCGTGCCCAGCGCCAACGTCAATGGCGCCGAGAGGTCACTGCCTGGGGTCACAGGTTCCTGCTGCATACAAAGCAGTATCAAAGCACGGCTCGCCCCACCAGCACCAGCATCAGCAGCATCCATGCGACAAAGGCGGCCCGGAACAGCTTCAGTCCGCGACTGAGCTGCGCGAACTTGATGACCACGATGCTGGAAACGGTGTAGTTGTAGTTCAGAATCTGCTCCAGGGCCTGGGCCGGGGTAATGGCCTGGACCTGCTGCACATAATCCTGTCGCTGCATCCGTGCGATGTTGCCAAAAAACGCCAGGCTCGGTGGCGACGGCGGGAAACGCGGGCTGAGCGTGCGAAAAGCCTGCAGCACCGTCCCCATCGCCAGCACCACGAACGCCGCCAGCAGCCCCAGCACCGACCAGCGCACCGCCACGCAGCAGCCCAGCAGCCCGCCCAGTTGCGGGGCGAATTTGGCCAGCATCGTGAACATGATGCCCAGCAAGGTCAGCAGCGCCGCCGCCTTGCCGTCGGCCGAGGCATTCTGCTCGCGCAGCGGCGTGCGAAACGCCAGCAGCGATGCGGCGTCCACCGGGCCGGGCATATTCAGGCGCGGCAGCCCTAGGACCGGGGCCGCCGGGTTGCTCTGCGACATCTGCTAATCCATCGGTCGGCGCCGCAGCGCACGTCCAGCCGGCCGGCATCGAGCAGCCAGGTCCCATAATGAAGCCCGCCGCGCCGCCCGCAACCGATGATGCGCCGTCCTGCCGTTCCAGCCCGCCAGCAGCCGCCGGACGCCGCCGCGCCCCAATAAGCCCGGTCACCGCCCTTTGGCGCGTTTGCCTCCCGCAGACGCTTTCCTATACTGTTCGGCTCGCGGCGGCCCGCCCATGGGTCGCTGCAAACCTGTCAAGGAGTATGCGCTTATGCCCAGCTACACCACCGCGGACCTGCGAAACCTCGTACTTGTTGGCCATGGCGGCTCAGGAAAGACCACCCTGGCCGATGCGATGCTTTTTGCCGCGGGGGCCGTCAACCGCAAGGGCTCCGTCGGCGACGGCACCAGCTACAGCGACTTCGAGAAGGAAGAAAAGGAGCACAAGCACTCCATCTACCCGTCGCTGATGCATGTGGACTTTGCCTCCAAGCGCATCAACATCATCGATACCCCCGGCTCGCCCGACCTGATCGGCCAGAGCCTGGTCTGTCTGCCGGCCGCCGACACCGTGGTTTTGACGATCAACGCCCAGTCGGGCGTCGAGGTGATCACCCGCCGCATGGCCGAGGTGGCCCGCGAGTTGAAGCTGCCCCGGGCCATCGTGATCAACAAGATCGACGTGCCGCAGGTGGACCTGGAGAAACTGCTGACCCAGATCCGCGAAAGCCTGGGCAATGAATGTCTGCCCATCAACCTGCCGACCGCCAACGGGCAGAGCGTTGTCGACTGCCTGGCCAACAAGACCGGCACCAGCGACATCGGCGACGTCGCCGCCGCCCACAGCGCCATCCTGGACCAGGTCGTGGAGCTGGACGAAGAGTTAATGGAGAAATACCTCGGCGGCGAGGAACCCAGCGCCGCCGCCCTGCACGGTGCTTTCATCAAGGCCATGGCCCAGGGCCACCTGGTGCCCATCTTGTTTACCGATGCCCGCAATGGCCACGGCGTCAAGGAACTGCTCCAGGCAATCGTGCAGTATTTCCCCTCGCCGCTGGAAACCAGCCGCTGGGCCTTTACGCTGGGCGCGGGCGCGGAGGCCAAGCCCTATGAATACGTCGAGGATGCATCCAAGCCGCTCATGGCCCATGTGTTCAAGGTGACCACCGACCCGTTCATCGGCAAGCTGGCTATCTTCCGCGTCCACCAGGGCAAGGCCACCGGCACCAGCTCCGTGCTGATCAGCGGCTCCAAGAAGGGCGTGAAACTCTCCCACGTTTTCAATCTCCAGGGCAAGGAACACAAGGAAACCGACGCGGTCATCGCCGGCGACATCGGCGCGGTGGCCAAGATCGAGGAAATCCGCGCCGGCGACATCCTGCACGACGACCACGCCCTGGATAACCTCAAGCCGCGGGCGGTGCCTCTGCCCACGCCCATGTACGGACTGGCCATCACCCCCAAGAATCGCGGCGACGAGCAGAAAATCTCCGGCGCCACCCAGAAGATCATGGAGGAGGACCCCACCTTCAAGGTGGTCATGGACCGCCAGACCAAGGAACTGGTGATTTCCGGCCTGGGCGATCTGCACCTGCGCCTGGTGCTGGAGCGCCTGCGCAACCGCGGGCTGGAAGTCGACACCAAGCCGCCCAAGATCGCCTACAAGGAAACCGTCAGCACCAAGGCCGAAGGCCACCACCGCCACAAGAAACAAACCGGCGGCGCCGGCCAGTTCGGCGAGGTCTTCCTGCGCATCGAGCCCCTGGAGCGCGGCTCGGGCTTTGAGTTCGTCGACGAGGTCTTTGGCGGCGCCATCCCGGGGCAGTTCCTGCCGGCGGTGGAAAAAGGCGTGCGCGACGTGCTGGAAACCGGCGCCATCGCCGGCTATCCGCTGCAGGATGTGCGCTGCATCGTCTATGACGGCAAGCATCACCCGGTCGATTCCAAGGAAGTGGCCTTCCGCACCGCCGGGCGCTATGCGTTCCGCGATGCCATCATCAAGGCCCGGCCCGTCCTGCTGGAGCCGATCGTCACCATGGAGATCACCATCCCCGAGGACAAGGTGGGCGCCATCACCGGCGACCTGTCCGGCAAGCGCGGCCGAATCCTGGGCACGGATATGCTGCCCGGTGGCATGGCGGTGGTGAAGGCTCTGGCGCCGCTGGCCGAAGTGATGCAGTACCAGTCGCAGCTCAAGAGCGTGACCGGCGGCCAGGGCAGCTTCATGATGGAACTGAGCCACTACGATCCGGTGCCGCCGCAGGTGCAGCAGCAGATCGTCGCCCAGTACAAGCCCAAGGCCGAAGAGGAATAGCAGCGCTATTGCCCCGTGCCCTCTAACCGCCGCGTGCGCACCTGCGCCGCGGCGGTTTTGCTAGGGGCCGATGCGATAGTCGCCTTCGAGCACGGCCCCGGCCCCCACCGCGATGGCCGGCGCCGTTACCTGCCCGCGGATTTCCGCTTCGGGTCCCACCAGCACCGGCCCGCGGCTGAGTACATTTCCCTTGACCTTCCCGCGCACGACCAGGCCGCCGCAGTGCACGCGGTCGGCCACGATGGTCCCCTGCCGCTCCACAGTGATGATGCCGCAGGTTTCGATGGCCCGGCGGGCCTCGTATCGCGAGAAGTGCAGGTCTTCGAGCTGGAGACGTTTGCTGCAATAGCGGCAGGTGATGGTCATCGCCCGCCGCGCAACCTCCTGGGGTCGGTCGCAGTAAAGGCAGACGATGGTCAGCCGATCATCGCCGGCGGCGGGATTGGACGGCGAAAGCGACATGCGTACGTGCAGCCGGGACTGCGCCTGATCGATCGTAGGGCGGCCGCAGGATGCCGCCTCAACAGGCCAGTGGCCTGTCCTGTGCGACGTTGCAGCGGGCCCCTGGGATCAGCGCTGCCGCCCAAACGTCAGCGCGCCGGCGTGGCGACAACCGGCCGGGCGGCCGGCGCGGCCGGAGCTGCCGTGGGCAGCTTGTTCTTGACCGCGTCCGGACCGACGGACACGTGGCCGCTGAAGACCGCGCCTTCGTCGACCACCATGCGAGCGGCCCGCAGGTCGCCTTCGTAGCGCGCGGTCTGCTTCATTTCCACGCGGTCGTTGGCCGTGAGGTTGCCGCGCACGTCGCCTTCGATGATCAGCGAACCGGCCTCAACGTCGGCCTGCATCTTGGCCTCGCGAGACACGTGCAGCTTCCCGGGGGTGTTGATCTTGCCTTCAAAGCGGCCATGCAGGCGCAGGCCTTTCTCAAAGGAAAGCTCACCCTTGAAGGTTGCATCCGGGCCCAGGATCGTGGGGAATTCGGCTGGCTGTTCCGCCATGGTGTGCCTCCTGCACAAAAGCCGTCTGAGGATAAAGGCCCGCTCATCGGGCCGCCGGCGGCGGATTATACTGATGGGCCGCCCAGGTACAACAAAACGGCTCGCCTGCGCGCTCGACGGATCGGAGCCGCCCTGGGTGGGCCCAAGCTCCAGCTCGGCACGGACGAAAAGAGGGCCAAGCTGGAGCTGGGCGATCTCAGACTTGACCATCGCGGCATTCCCGGTTGACAGCCGCCGGCAGGCCGATAGTATGTTCACGCTGGTCGGAGGACCCGGCCGTTCGGGGCCATAGTGAAATGGGATCACGCCACCATGGCATGGTGGAATTTGGGGTTCAAATCCCCATGGCTCCATTCAGAGATGCCTCGGTCAGGCCAAAGCGCCGGCCGAGGCTTCTTGTTTTATCCGCCCTTCACAGGCTGGGTTCTTCCAGGGGCACGGGGCAGACTTCCTTGCGCCCGCAGTCGGCGCAGTGGCGGCCTTCCCACAAGGCGTTGAACCGCTCCAGCACCTGGTCCACCATCTCCGGCCAGCAGGTCCAAATCCCCATCTCGAAATTGCGCTTGGCGGCGGCTTTGGCCCCCAGGCCGGCGCCGGTGAGGTTGGCGCTGCCCAGATAAAGCCGTCGACAATCCACTACCACCGCCTTGGCGTGCAGCCGCGGGCAGCGGCGGATCGTCAGCCGCTGCGGCAGTTTCTTGCGTAGCTGGCGCAGAGCCGGCCCGCTGGGGGTGCCCGCATGCAGCAGACGGATTTCCACCCCAGCCTCGGCCAGGCGACGCAAATACTCAACAATGGAGTCAGCACGGCCCCGGCCGACCGGCACCAGCATCGCCTTGAAGTCCGCCGTCATCACGTCCAGGCTGAGCTTGGCGGCAAGAATCCCCTCCCGCACCACGCGATGAAAATGCTGCTCATCGGCCACGAACTCAAGCGGCTGGCCGCCGATGGAAATCATGTACTGCATATCGTCCTCCGGCGGCCTGGTCCGCCACAAAGTGGCACAGCCTTCGCAAGCCGCCGGTCGGCATTTACCAGGAGTCTTTTCTATGCGTGCAAGCAAGCTTTTGTGTGCGGCCCTGGCCGGTTCACTGGGTCTGGCCCCGCTGACGGGCTGCGAAAACCTTCCCGGCTCCAGGAAGGAGCAAGGCGCCGTCATCGGTGGATTGGGCGGCGCGGCGGCCGGGGCTGCGCTCTCCAAGGAAAACCGGCTGCTGGGCGCCCTCATCGGCGGCGCGCTGGGCGCCGGCGGGGGTTACCTGATCGGCTCGCAGCTTTCCAAAGCCGACCCCGAACACCGCCAGGAAGCCGCCGAGTCTGGGCGACGCGCCCAGCGCGACCCGGCCCGTGCCGTGGATGTGCAGCGCGCCAACACCGCCGACCTCAACAACGACGGCTTCGTGACGCTGGATGAAGTGGTGGCGATGCAGAAGGCCGGCCTGAGCGACCAGGAGATGATCCGCCGCCTGGAAGCCACCGGCCAGTTCTTCGATCTGAACAATGAACAGGAAGCCTACCTGCGCGACCAGGGCGTCCGCCGCCGGGTGATCAGTTCGATGCGCGATATGAACGCCGACGTGCGCCGCGAGGCTGAGCGACGGGCCGAGCGCCGCGACCGCGTCGGCCGCGACTACTGAACACCCAGCCAAAAAGAACGGCCACGCGAGTCAGCCTTAAGCTGGTCTGGCCGTGGCCGTCCGAAGGCTCTCCCCGGCCTTTGGAAAAATGGAAAAAACGAGAGATTCAAGTGCGATCGCTGCGCCTCTTCAGAGGTTTGCGCTGCGGTGCGCCCAGCGTCACCATTGCTGTGTGGCCGCTGGCGACGTTCCTGCGATTCGTCGCCGCCCAGGGAGCATCTCCGTCAACGCTGCAGCCTTATTTGGCTTGGCTGCCGCCGCCACCTTTCCATGACGGCACGTTCTAACGGCCATGGTCGGGTCTGTTGGGCTTTAAGACCACTCGACCATGCTCCCGGCGACTGACGTTGCGCTTCAACGTCGGATATGTCTCGGACTGTTGCCGGACACATCAGCTTCGCCGCGGCGGCCCGCCTCCGCCCGCGGCCGGCTGCACCGGCGACAGGCGCTGGCGGGCTGCCTCTCATGAGGTTTGATCCCCTACAGCACTCGCTGGTCGTGTCGCGCTATGACCGGCTGCCACGCTCGGTCACGATCCCGCTGCGGCGTTTGGCGCCCTTGCGGTTTTTCGCTGACGGCTGCCGATCGCGCCATCCCTCGGTCAAGGCTCGGGCTTGTTTTTTGGCCGCAAGTCCTTCCGGGGATCTGCTGGCAGCCGCTGTCCCGGCAGGTCATTCATCGACGCTTGTCGTTTGGCGCGATGTCCCGGACCTGCCCGGTTGACAGTCCCACGGCCTGGTCAAGCCACTGTCGGGCTCGACGGCGCTCCTGGGGTTTTCCCTTCGCAGTTTTGCTCCGGTTTGCGCGTCGGCGGATGTCGCCACCCGCCCCAACCCACCTGCGGTTACCTCAATCCAAATGCTGGAGCGCTTTCGGCTCAGCCAGACCGGCCGGTCTGTTCGGTTTTTTCTCCGGCCGCGTCACGGATTGCTGCCCGCTTCTGGGCGTTCGCCGCAAACCAGCCGTACCTGCCGACCGCTCGGTCAGGCCGCTACTGCCTTGGGCTTTGCCTCTTCCAGGTCTGTGGACGCCATGGTTGATGACGTGTCGGCGTCAGCTTGCTGAGCTTGGGCCGACCGCCGGGTCCCGGCCAGCCGTGGTGGATCACGCATCCAACCCAACTGGCCCATCCGCTCAAGGTTGGCCCGTTGTTCCGGGCCCCTTTCCAGCGTCCTGAAGGATCCCGACGCCTGGCCATTCCGCAACACTCAGGCATGAAGCAAGCGCTGCGGAGCGGCTCCCTGCATGAGGTTTCGCACCTTCCTGGGAGCGTTGGATGACTTTTGTCATCCGCTGACGGTTGGCCAGTTCTAACGTCCCGACGAGGTGCTCGATCGACTTGAACCTCTATGTATTTTCTTTACCCCCGCGACGGCAAATAACGCAAGGGAAATCCGCGCACTTTTAGCAAAAATCTTTTGCCCCCCCACATCTCGATCAGCCAGCCAGGCAGCCGTCCTCCGGGCAACACTGGCGAGCCGACCGCAGGCCCGCTAGAGTATCCGCCTCGTGTCGCCCACCCAGCAGCAACCTCCGGCCTCCCTGACCGTACTGGTCGGCTGGCTCGTGCCCGGCGCCGGCTATTTACTGCATGGCCAGAAAGCGCGCGGGCTGACCGTCGCCATCACCATCGTCGTCTTGTTCGTCATGGGCCTGTGGATCGGCGGGATGATGGTTGTCCAGGCGCCGCCCAGCGCCAATCCCCTGCAGATCATCGGCCAGCGCCCCTGGTTCATGGGTCAGGTGCTCATCGGGCCGTTATGCTTCGTGCCCATCGTTGTCGCTCCGTGGATCGGCGCCCTGCCCGGCCACGCCCGCGTGCATGACCTGGGCACGCTTTACACCGCGGTGGCCGGCATGCTCAACCTGCTGGTCATCATCGACTCCTCGTTCCGGGTCCGGGGCCCGCGGGAGAGCCGATGATGCCGCTGTGCTGGCCCCTGGCTCTTTTCGAGAAGCCCGCCCCGGTCTGGCATGACTCGGTCTGGCCGCTGCTGCTGCTACCGCTGTGCCTGGGCATCAGCATCGTCTACAAGTCGATCAAGTGCAGTTCCATGAAGCGGGTGGCGCGGGAGGCACTGGTCCTGTGCGCCATCATCATCGTCGTGATGCTGCTGGTGGCCGGAGGACTGGCGGTGCTGGTGAAGCTGCTGGAAATGCGCTAACGCCATGACACCTCGCGGGGCCGCTCGCAGGCTGCTGGTTGCTACCCCTGTCAAGACCTTCGCCTGGGGTATCGCCCGTAGCCGATCTGATCCGCCGCCGCGCCCAGCAGTCCGATAAAACAGCCCCCCAGCCTGCCGCGAGTGGGCCTTGGTGGCGTCAAACCAGCCTCGCCCATCCCCTCTCAAACCCAGCGAACCAGCCAACTGCGAGGCCCCACGAAGGCCCGTTTCCAAGGCTGGGTATAATGGTCCGCCGATCTGCACCCATTCATCATGAACTGCTCGATGGACCCCATGAGACATGCTCCGTGCATTTTGCTGATCGCGATGATGTGCGCTGGTTGTCAATCCAACGCGGGTACCGGCGCATTGGTCGGCGCCGGGATCGGCGCCCTGGCCGGTGGCGCCATCGGCAGCAGTTCGCACGCCCGCGCCGGCGAAGGCGCCGTCCTGGGGGCGGCCGTGGGCGCCGGCAGCGGCGCACTGATCGGCCACTCCATGGACCGCAGCGAGCAGCGCAGCACCTACGCCGTCCATAACGAGCCGCCGCGCCCGATAACGCTGGAGCAAGTCAAGGCCTGGTCGGTCCGCGGCGTGCGCGAACAGGTCATCATCGAGCGCATCGAGCGCAGCGGCACGGTGTTTCACCTGACGGCCGCCGATGAAAGCGACCTGTATGAGGCGGGGGTGTCCGACGCGGTGATCCGAGCCATGCGCGATACCGCCCGGCGCTAGCTACTGCTCGAAGGGCTCCAGCCGCTGACGCCAGTCCTTGCCCGGCTCCTCCAGGGCAAAATCGCTGTCTTTCAGGCCGCTGTTGATGGAGCGCAACTTCAGTTGCGTGGAGCGCTGCGTCTTCTGGTCGGCATCCACGGTGTCGATGCGCACTGGAAACGACTGGCGCAGGTCCACCCAGACATCCAAAGACTTAAATCGCCGCGCAAACTGGGCGTTGGTCTTGGCGTCGGGAATCAGTTGCAGATGCACCGTATCGGCAGGTTCACCCTTGGCCAGCGGCTTTAGCGTCACTCGGAACATCCGCAGCACATCCTGCCGCTCCTGGCCGATGGGCAGGGGAAATGGCCCTTCGCCCAGCTTCAGAAGGTTGATCTTCTGGCCTTCCTTGAGCACCTGGCGCTTGACCTGCACCTTGTTCTTAAAGTCCCGGTCCCATAGCCAGCCATCATCCAGCAGATACTCGATCCGCTGGTCCTTGAACGCCAGGTCGCCCACCTGCTTGATGGGAAAATCGACGCGGATGCGCGCCTGCCCCGGTGATTTGAGCTGATACCACACCGTGCCCCGCCGCGTGGCCGAATCGCCGGAGATCATGTCTTCCTCGGCCAGCGACACTTCGGCCACAAAGTCGCGCAGGTTCACCCCGGCCGCATGCAGGGCATCCAGCACCTTGTCCACTTCCGCTGCCGCGACGGCGGCCTGGGTGACGGCCGTGGCCGGAGCGGTCGCCGGGGCCGTGGTGGGAACCTCAGCCCAAGCCGCACCGGCCATCACGCAAAGCACCATCAACAACGTAGCAATTCTCATCTGCATTTCCATCCTTCCCCGGCTTATTTACCAGCAGTGCTATCAAGCGCTTCGCTGCTGAACTGCACCAGATCCGCCAACTCATCCAGGCTCTGGACCGTCATCCAGGGCACGGCGGCGAAGGCCCGCAGCTGACCGTGGCTCAGCCAGATGGAGCCGATCCCCGCGGCGGCGGCCGCTTCTACATCATATTGACCATCGCCGACCATCCAGGTTTGCCCCGGCTCGGCCCCCAGCGCCTCGCAGGCCCGCAGCAGCGGCCGGGGATCGGGCTTATAGGGCCCGTCCTCGCGCGTGATGACCAGGCCAAAGCTCAGCCCATGCCGCGCCAAGACCGTGCGCGCGCTCGAGCGGCTGTTGCGCGTGATCAGCGCCGTGCCGACCTTCTGTTGCTTCAGCAGTGACAGCAAGCGCAGGCACCCATCGTTCAGCGTTGACTGGGCGGCCGCCTCGTCCTCATGGCGCAGCAGAATCGCATGGGCGTGGGCTTGTCGCTGCGGCTCCATGTCGGCCAAGGCTTCCAGAATCGGCTGCTGGCCAATGCCCATCTCCGTCTTGAGGCGCGGAAAATCCAGCATCGGCCGGGTTATCGTCCCGTCCATATCCAGCAGCATGGCCCGCGGTAGAATCAACATGCCAGCGCCGATGATAGTAACACGCACTAGAGGACGCCAATGCTCCGCCCCTTGATCTGCCAGCCTGTGAATCCCGACCGTGTCGCCCGCAAGGTCGCCGCCTCTCGCCTATGCACGCGGCTGGTCGTGGGACTGGCAGCTTTACTGGCGGCAAGCCCGCTGCACGCGGCCTGGTTCGACAACAACTGGCCGCTGCGCCGCTGCATCGACGTGGACTGGCCGGCCGACAAGCCCACCGGCGATGAACTGGCGTGGGTCAGCCTCTTTACCGCCGGCCGGCACCAGCCCGACGGCGCTGATCTGCGCATCGCCACGGAGGATGGCGCGCTCGTGCCCAGTCGCGTGCTCATGGTTGGCCCGGGCGACCAGATACGCGTCGTCTTTGCTCTTCGCGGCACCCACAAGCGCTACTATGCGTACTTTGGAAATCCCCAGCTGCTCGCGGCCCCGCAGGGCGCCCAGCAGGTGCCCTGGCGCTGGGGGCTGCACATGGAAATGCGCAAGGTTGGCCAGGACGCCTCAGCGGCCAACGCCCGGCAGTTGCACGAGCTATGGGCCAAGTCCCCCGAAATCCTGGGGCAGACGATGCTCGACCGGCTCTTTCTGGGGCTCAATCCGTTTGGGGAACATCCGCACCGGGTTTCGCGGCTGTCGGGCATGTTGCGCGTGCCCTCGGACGGCAACTACATCTTCGCCGGCTCGGCCGACGCGCGCGGCGCGCTGTACGTCGATGGTCGGCCCATCCTGTGGATTCCGCACGCGACCGGCGAGACGCGCATCCGGGCCACCGTCCCGCTGAAGCGCGGCAAATACGAACTGCTGTTCCTGCACCTGGCGCACTCGGGCGATGCCCGCTTCAGCCTCGTCTGGCAGCGCCCCGACCGCGAGAAATTCGAGATCATCGGCCACGACGCTTTGGGCACCACCCACAAGACCGTCGTCAGCGCCCTGGAGGAACGCGGCAAGACCTTCACCTCCGACTTCAAACTCGACTATGTGGGCGAGTGCTTCTTCAACTGGCGCTATACCCACCGCTACCGCTTCAGCGCCGCCGCCCCCAGGGTCGCCGCCCAGCAGGCCAAATACGAATGGGACTTTGGCGACGGCCAATCCGCCGTCGGGCAGGTCGTGGAGCATGTGTATCTGGCCAACGGCCACTACCCGGTCAAGCTCACCACGCGCATCGGCACCAACAATGATACGCAGATCACCCAGATCAGCGTCAGCCGCTGGTATGAGCGGCTGGATCGCGCGCCGGCCGACTCGTTGACGCAGCAATCCAAGCTGGTCCAAAGCTATGATCTGGCGAAAATGCCCGTGGCCTGGCTCCCCTGGGCTACCCGCCTTCATGTGCGCGCTGAGGAGGACAATGCCGCTCTGGCCGCGGCCAGGCGGCTGGTCACCATCACCAGCGGACTGGAGCCGCATCTGATCGTCGACCCGCTGAGCGAACTGACCAAGGCCCTGACAGCGCGCGGCAAGAGTGAAGCGGCCCTGGCCCTGTGGGATGCCCTCCCGGCCGATTCGCCAGCGTGGAACAGCGCCGCCCCCCACTACGCCTACCTGCTGCTCTGGCAGGCCGCCGATTTTGCCAAGGCAAAAAAAATCCTGCAGCCGCTGATCAAGCCCGACGCCGACAATGCCCTGCGCCGCCTGTATGCCCATGCCCTAGTGCTGTCAGGCCAGGCTGAGGAAGCGACCAAGATCCTGGAGAGCATGCCCATTGCTGGTCCGCCCGGTCGCCAGGCGGTGATCAGCGGCGCCCAAGCCCGCACCATCGAGTATTACCTGACCGAGGGGGACTGGGAAACCGGCCAGGAGGTCTGGGACCGCTGGCAGGCGCAATATCCGGCCGACTTCCTGGAAGGCTACAGCCTGCTGTTGCGCAGCCGGTTAATCGAACGACAAGGTATCCCCCAAACCGCGGCCCGCGTGGCCGAAGCCTTCGCGCTGGCCGTCCCCACCTCGACCTACACGCCCACCTTGCTCGACCACGCCAGCAAGCTGCTGGCCAAGAGCGACCCGGCCAGAAGCCGGGCCCTGCGGCATCTCCTGCGCCAAAAGTATCCCGAGGATCCGCTGGCGCAAGACACCCCCACGACTGCCCCGGCTTCGCAGCCATAGTTCACGAAGCGGACGGCTGCGACCGCAGATCCTCCACGTCGGCCCCGGTCGGCAGGTCCTTGATGGCCCGGTGCATCTCGCCCGTCTGGCTCTGGTGCAGCTCAATATCCATCGGATCGATATTGCCCACTTCCAGCCGGCCGCCCAGCGCCGGGGCCAGCTTGTAGCCATAGCACTGACCAGGCCCGAAAACAATGGCGCTTTCCTGCAACTGGCGAACCAGGTCAACCATGAACCACCGTTCCAGGTTCTCCGGGCGCCCCATGATCTCGTAGAACTCCTGGACGCTGTCGGCCAGCCAGAACAGCCGGCCCGCCACCAGGTCCAGGAAGTAGACGGCATCGTCGTCACTGAGGAACCAGTCGCCAAACGCCGTCATGGCCACAGGCTGATAGGGTCGGTCCAACAGCCAATCCCATGCGGTCAGCAGCCGTTCGCAATCCAAGTCCTCGGTCGGGATCAAGAGTTGTTCCCAGTTCATCATCTGCTCCATCACATACCCCGCTGTAAAAGAAATGGACGGGTGCAGTATAACCAGGCGCGCGGCCGGGCGCCAAGAAAATTGACCGCCGCGTTCGGCCGGGCGTATCGTTACAGTGCCGGCGGGAGCGGATGGCTTGGAGGAATACGATATGCCAGACTCAATGGAATCCCCACGCATCTACGAGGGCGATGGCGACCGGTTGATGGAAAAGGAACACGCGGACCTGGAGGACCGCATCCTCCTGGTGCCCGACGCCCTGCCCTCGCGCGCCCCCGACGGCCAGCCGCGACTCCGCATCATGTGGGGCCAGCACCTGCTGGAAGACCTGCTATTGGGCCGCTATCGCACCCTGGTCTGCGCCGTCAACACCGAGGACAACAGCCACGGCATCATCGCCCAACTGGCCTCCCTGCTGCCCACCAGCCAGTGGACCGCCAGCTCCATCACCGCTTATGCCCAGCAGTTCTCCGCCGCCGCCACCGAGCGCGTCAAGGTCCTCAAATATGACATGGACCTGGTCGAGGTGCTGGCCGTGCTCCGCCCGGCGCAGCGAAAGCATCTGGTCCTCCAGGACCTGGAGATGGCCTTCAAGATTATTGCCGAGATGATCCGCCGCAAGCCCGGCCGGCTGCCGGCGGCGTCGGTCAGCTTCCTGGGCGCCAGGGCCAACCGACTCTTGGAAAACGGCCGCGAGCCGGCCTTTGAGAGCGTCCTGCGCGCCATGTACGACAGCGGCTTCAGCGGCGACGTCTATCCCTCGCCGGCCATGTGGCACACAGCGCGCGTAGGGCTCTTTGCCCGCTATCCCTTCCCCGCAACGCTGGACCGCATGCGCCAGGGCGGCTACTGAGCCGACGTCTTCCACGCTTGCGTACCCTCCGGCGGGGCTATAGCCGCTGCTGAGGACACGCCCACACTGCTCGCCCCGTTCGTGTTCCGATGGCGCGGGAGCAGGCTTATCTTGCCGCGCTTAGCTTCGCCCCTTAGGATTTGCCCCCGGTCGTTTTCAAGGACAACGCCTATGCGCATTCTCGTCGCCGACAAGCTGGCTGAAGAAGGGCTCGAACTGCTCAAGCAATCCGGTGTAGCTTTCGACGTCAAAGTGGGTCTGAAGGAGGATGAACTGGCCGCCGCCGTAGGCGCTTACGATGCCCTGATCGTGCGCTCCGGGGCCAAGGTCACCGCCAAGGTGCTGGCCAACCCCGCCAATCTCAAGGCCATCGCCCGCGCCGGTGTCGGCGTGGACAACATCGATCTGTCCACGGCCACGGCCAAGGGCATCCTGGTCCTGAACACCGCCGAGGCCTCCACGCTTTCCACGGCCGAGCACGCCCTGGCTTTGATGATGGCCCTGGCCCGCAAGATTCCCCAGGCCCACGCCCACGTGCGCTCGGGCCCGGAAAAATGGGAGAAGACCAAGTACCAGGGCACCCAGCTTGCCGGCAAGACATTGGGCGTGGTGGGTCTGGGCCGCATCGGCCGCACCGTCGCCGCCCGCGCCCTGGCCATGGAGATGAATGTCCTGGGCTACGACCCCTTCTTCTCAGCCCCCACGGCACTCGAAGGTAAGGTCAAGCTGGTCAAGGACTTTGACGAGTTCCTCCGCCAGTTGGACGTGATCAGCTTCCACGTGCCCGGCGGCCAAGGCACCCGCCACCTGCTGGATCGCCATCGCCTTTTCAACGTCTGCCGGCCGAATCTGCTGGTCGTCAACGACGCCCGTGGAGAGGTGGTCGATGAACTGGCTTTGGCCGACGCCCTGAAGGAAAAGAAGATCGCCGGAGCGGCCCTGGACGTGTATGCCAAGGAGCCGCCGGTCAAGGATCATCCGCTCTTCGGACTGGAGAACGTGGTCCTCACGCCCCACCTGGGCGCCAGCACCGACGAGGCCCAGACCGCCGTTTCCGTCGAAGCCTGCAAGGCCATCCTGGCCTATCTCAAGAACGGCGAAATCCGCGGCGCCGTCAACGCCGGCGGCATCAAGCTCGACCTGCCCGCCGACGAAGCGCCCTTTGCCGAACTGGCCCGGCGCATGGGCGCGCTGCTCAGCCCCCTGCTGGAAACCGGCTTCAAGACCATCACTTTGCGCGTTCACGGCCCGCGCACACAGAAGCTCTCGCACACCCTGATGCGCCTGGCGACCGTCGAACTGCTGCGGCCTCATCTGGAACTGGCCGTCAATGTCATCAACGTCGAGCACCACGCCCGCGCCCGCGGTATCGAACTGGCCCTGATCGTCGAACCCACGCCGCCTAGCGGCTTGGTGGGCGACGTGATCGAACTGCGTGCCGACGCGGCCGAGAATGGCGATCACCACCGCGTGGTGGGCACCGTCTACGCCGACGGACTGCCGCGCCTGCTGCGCGTGGACAACTTCGCCATGGACATGATCCCCGAAGGTAACATGGTCCTGATCACCAACAAGGACCAGCCCGGCGTCATCGGCTTTGTGGGCACCAGTTTCGGTAACGCCGGCGTCAATATCGCCGACATGGTCATCAGCCGTGTCTTCGGTCCCGACGGCTCGGCCACCGCCATGATGATTCTGAAGCTCGATGCCCCGGCCCCCGACAGCCTGCTGAAGACCCTGCGCTCACAGCCGCATATTTTGCGCGTCCGGTCGGTGGTGCTGCCCCCGCGGCCCTGAGCCCCGGCGGCGGACCTTTAGGAATCCTGCTCGGCCTGCAGCCGGAACACCGTAATTTCCGGCCGGCACCAGCTTTCCACGCGCTTCCCGTAGGAGATACCCCGGTTCACGTACAGGTGCCGCCCGCCCACACCGTAATAGCCATGGATGTAATGGCGATAGCGGTGCGGATAAAACGTGCGGCCAAAGCGGCTTGTGGCCACCTGGCGCCCGTGCGTGTGTCCGCTGAGCATCCATTGCCAGGGATATTTCAAAAGCAGCGGCGCATTGGCGGGATTGTGATTCAGACAGATCACCGGCTGGTTGGCGTTCACGTCGTTAAAGGCCATGTCGGCGTCCATGTGCCCCGACCAGTCATCATCTAGGCCCACGATCACCAGTTGGCCATCGCGCTGCGGACATGACAGGCGCATCACCTGGTTGCGCAGCACCACCAGCCCGCGCTTGCGCAGGCAGTCGGCCAGGTAGTCAGCGCGGCGGCAGCCTTCGTCCGAACCATTGCGGCCATGGATGCTGTAATCGTGGTTGCCCAGCGTGCAGATCACACCGTGCCGCGCATGCAGGTGTGAAAGCAGCGTGGCCACCCGATGAGCGAATGGGTAACCCCCGGTGATCAAGTCCCCGGTCACGGCCACCAGGTCGGGCTTGAGGTCATTGACCCAGTGAATGAGCTGGATCAGGTAACGGCGCCAGACCACCGGGCTGTAATGCAGGTCGGAAATCTGCACCAACCGCCAGCCATCAAAAGACGGCGGCAGGCCGCGCAGCGGCATCGACCGGTAGTGAATCTCCACCCACCTGCGGTTGAGGGGCAGGGCATGGACACCGGTCAGCCCCAGGCGCGACATGGTGTTCCAGACCACCCGCCGCCAGCGGTGCTGTCGTCGCCAATACGGCCGCTTCAGATAATCGAGCAACAACTGCAAGTTTATCCCAGGCTCGAAAGTGCCAGTTCCATTTCCTTGACCGCGTGCTTCTGACCGCAGGCCATCGCCCGGCGGATTCCTTCGCGATAATCGGCCCGCGCCGCCTCGATGTTACCGCCCTGGCGGTGCAGTTGCCCACGCTGCTGGTAGGCCACGTGGTATTGCGGGTCTGCCTCGATGGCCCGGGACAAATACTCCAGCGCAGCCGCGTTGTTGCCGGCCTTCTTGTATTCCAAGGCCGCCGCATAGAGCAGAAACGGGTCGCGCGGCTGGGTCTGCAGCATCACCAGCAGTTTGTCCAGGCGTTGGGCGGAGGTAAGCATCTCTGGTCGTATCCTTGAATCTGCGGCAATTGTAGAACAGCGCTGCCAAGTCCGGCAATGCGGCTTCCTGGGGCACAAGGTTTAATCCGGGCTGATGAAGATACAAGGGGCGATCTTCGGACAAGAACGTCCGCTATTCGCATTGACAGACCCGCCCCCCAGACCTATATTGCCCGCGCAACACGCGAAGGCGCTATCCCCGCGATGGAAGCCCCGCCTGGTCACAGTCGTCCGTCCGTTGGCGGATGCGCGGCCGTCGGCCATCGAGGCTCGGGGGCGGCGTGTTGACTTTTTCACCGGCCATAGCCGCCAAACCACAGGAGTCATCTCATGTTCAAACAGCAGAAGAAGGTTGCCAAGAGCACTGCCAAGGGCAAGAAGGTCAAACGCGTCTATTTCTTCGGCGGCGGCAAGGCCGAAGGCCGCGCCGAGCAGAAGCTGCTGCTGGGCGGCAAAGGCGCCAACCTCCATGACATGACCTCCATCGGCCTGCCCGTGCCTCCGGGCTTCACCATCACCACCGAGTCCTGCGCCGACTACTACAAGGCCGGCGGCCGGCTTCCGGCGGGTCTGATGGACGAAGTTCGCCAGCACCTGGCCCGCCTGGAAAAGGTCACCGGCAAGAAGTTCGGGCACGCCAATAATCCCCTGCTGGTGTCGGTGCGCAGCGGTGCTGCCGTCTCCATGCCGGGCATGATGGACACCGTGCTGAACTTGGGCCTGACCGACGCCGTCACCGACGGCCTGGCCCAGCTCACCGGCAACGAGCGCTTCGCCTATGACAGCTATCGCCGCCTGATCAACATGTTCGGCGACGTGGTTATGGGCATTGAACATGAGCATTTCGAACACGAGCTGTCGGCCGTCAAGGCCGCCCGCGGCGTGCAGCTCGACACCGACCTGTCGGCCAACGACCTCAAGGAAGTCGTGCAGCGCTACAAGGCCGTCTACCAGAAGCACCTGGGCTGCGAGTGGCCCCAGGAGCCCCTCAAGCAGCTCGAGCAGGCCATCGAGGCCGTCTTCAAGAGCTGGAACACCGAGCGGGCCATCAAGTATCGCCAGATTCACGATGTCCGCGGCCTGATGGGCACCGGCGTGAACGTGCAGACCATGGTCTTTGGCAATATGGGCGACGACTCGGGCACGGGCGTGGCCTTCACGCGCGACCCCTCCACCGGCGAGAACAAGTTCTACGGCGAGTTCCTCGTCAACGCCCAGGGCGAGGACGTCGTCGCGGGCATCCGCACGCCGCAGCCCTGCGAGCAGATGGGCAAGTGGTCGATGAAGAGCTGGAAGGAACTGCTCAACATCAAGAAGATCCTCGAGAACCGCTATCGCGACGTGCAGGACTTCGAGTTCACCATCGAGAAGGGCAAGCTCTACATGCTCCAGACCCGCAACGGCAAGCGCACCGCCGCCGCCGCCGTGCGGATCGCCGTCGAGATGGCCAAGGAAAAGCTCATCGACGAGAAGACCGCCGTTTTGCGCGTGGACCCGGCCAGCCTCGATCAATTGCTGCACCCGACCTTCGATCCCAAGGCCGCCAAGAACGTCATTGCCACCGGCCTGCCGGCCTCGCCGGGCGCGGCCGTGGGCAAGATCGCCTTCACCGCCGACGAAGCCGAAGAGCGCGTGCATAACGGCGAAAAGGTCATCCTGGTCCGCCGTGAAACCGAGCCTGCCGACATCGGCGGCATGCACGTCGCCGAAGGCATCCTCACCAGCACCGGCGGCATGACCAGCCACGCGGCCGTGGTGGCCCGCGGCATGGGCACCCCCTGCGTCGCCGGCGCCGGCATGCTGCTCATCGACCAGAAGAACCGCAAGCTGACCGTCAACGGTAAGACCTTCGGTCCCAATGACTGGATCAGCCTCGACGGCGGCAAGGGCGAGGTCTACGAAGGCCAGGTTTCCACCGTGGAACCCGAGCTGACCGGCCCCTTCCGCAAGATCATGGAGTGGGCCGACAGGTATCGCACCCTCAAGGTGCGCACCAACGCCGACACCCCGCACGATTCGACCGTGGCCCGTGGCTTTGGCGCCGAGGGTATCGGCCTGTGCCGCACGGAGCACATGTTCTTCGATCCCCAGCGCATCCATCACATGCGCGAGATGATCCTGGCCACCGAGACCCCGGCCCGCGAAAAGGCCCTGGCCAAGCTGCTGCCCTACCAGCGCGAGGACTTCATCGGCATCTTCAAGGCCATGAACGGCCTGCCGGTGACCGTGCGTCTGCTGGATCCGCCGCTGCATGAGTTCCTGCCCCACAACGACAAGGACCAGCAGGCACTGGCCAATGACCTGGGCATCAGCGTCGAGGCCATCAAGCAGCGCGTCAGCCAGCTTCACGAGATGAACCCCATGCTCGGCCATCGCGGCGACCGCCTGGCCGTGACCTACCCCGAAATCCTGGTCATGCAGGTGCGGGCCATCATCGAAGCCGCCTGCGAATGCAAGAAGGCCAGGATCAAGGTCCTGCCCGAGATCATGATTCCCTTGGTGATCACGGTGAAGGAGCTTCAGTACCTCAACCCCATCGTCCGCCAGACGGCCGACGCGGTGATGAAGGAAAAAGGCATCAAGGTGGATTACCTGCTGGGCACCATGATCGAGGTGCCGCGTGCCGCCCTGACCAGCGGCGAGGTGGCCACCGAGGCCCAGTTCTACAGCTTCGGCACCAACGACCTGACGCAGATGACCCTGGGCTTCAGCCGTGACGATGTCAACAATTTCCTGCCCGACTACCTCAAGAAGGAAATCCTGGAACGTGATCCGTTCCAGAGCGTTGACCAGACCGGCGTGGGCCGGCTCATGAAGATGGCCGTGGAAGAAGGCCGGGCCGTCCGGGCCGACCTCAAGTGCGGCATCTGCGGCGAACACGGCGGCGATCCCAAGAGCGTCGAGTTCTGCTACAAGATCGGGCTGGACTACGTGAGCTGCTCGCCCTTCCGCGTGCCCATCGCGCGGCTGGCGGCGGCCCAGGCGGCCATTCGCGGCTCGGCCAAGCCTGCCAAGAAGAAGAAGTAACGTCCGATCGACTGTTGCTGGAATCCGTCAGCGCCCACGGCCCCGCGGCCGTGGGCGCTGTGTTTTTTGGGGGATAGTTGGTAGTTGGTAGTTGGTGGTTGGTGGTTGGTGGTTGGTAATTGCTGGTTGGTAGTTGCTGGTTGCTGGGTAGCGGTTTGTAAACAGCGCCGATGCGCGTGTTGGCGCATGTGCGTCTGTCGCCCTTAACGAAGTGAAGGGCCTGCACGCCAAAGTGTTGCCACCAAAGTGCGACCCCCCGGGCATGTAGGGTGCGGCGACCTCTGCTTTTTCACCCCTGCCGGCGCCAGGTCGTGCCGTCGGAGCGGTCCTCCAGCACAATGTTGATCTCCGCCAGGCCGTTGCGGATGCCGTCGGCCAGAGCAAAGTTCTTCTGCTGTCGCGCCTCGCGGCGCAGCCGAATCAGAAAGTCCATAAGCTGGCTGACCAGGCTGGCATCCACCGAGCTGCGCACCGGCTCGGTGCGGAAAAAGCCCAGCAACATCCCCAGCTTGCGCACGGTGGCCGCCGCCGCCGCCACCGCCTGCACGCGGTCGGCCAGCTTGTCCCGCTCCACCTGCTGCTGCTCGATGAAACTGTTGATCTGTCCGGCCAATTCGTGCATCACCGCGATGGCCCCGGCGGTGTTGAAGTCGTCATCCATCATCTCCAGGAACTTGCCCTTGAGGCTCAGGATGTCGCGGCAGAACGGGCCGATCTCCGTGTCCAGCAGGCCGCCGGCCACGTGATCCATGTCCTGGGCATTGTCAGGCAGGGGCTGGCCCAGGACCCGGTCCACGCGCTCCTTGAGGCGCGCAAACACCGCCATACCCTTGCTGGCGGCCGCGATCACCTCGTCGGTGAACTCGATGGGCCGGCGATAATGCGTGCTCAGCAGCAGATAGCGCAGCAGCTCAGGGCCATATTTCTCGATCAGCTCGCGCGCGGGCACCACATTACCGATACTGCCGGACATCTTCTGGTCGCGCCATTCGCCGCTGGCCATCTTGGTCTTGATGCGCGTCAGGCCGTTGTGCAGCCAGTACTTGGCAAAGGTCTGGCCCGTAGCGCACTCGGACTGGGCCAGCTCGTTCTCGTGGTGAGGGAAGACCAGGTCCAGCCCGCCGCCGTGGAAGTCGAACGTCGGCCCCAGGTATTTCATGCTCATGACCGAGCACTCGATGTGCCAGCCGGGCCGGCCCTTGCCCCAGGGGCTGTCCCAGGCGGGCTCGCCCGGCTTGGAGGCCTTCCACAACGCAAAGTCCGCGGGGTTGCGTTTGCCGGCGGCCTCGAGCTGGCGCTCGCCGGTCTCCTGCTCCTCGACCTTGCGATGCGAGAGTTTGCCGTAGTCGGGATCGCTGGTCACGTCGAAATAGACATTGCCCTCGGCAGCGTAGGCGTGCTGCTTCTCGATCAGGGACCGGCATAGCTCGATCATTTCGGCGATATGCTCGGTGGCGCGCGGAAAGCGGTCGATGCCGTGGATCCCCAGCGAACGCAGGCAGTCCAGGTATTCGCCGGTGTATTGCTCGGCCAAGGCGCTGACGCTGGCCCCGCGATCAGTCGCGGCCTCGATGAGCTTGTCCTCCACGTCGGTGATGTTGACGATCCAGGTGACCTCGAAGCCCTTGAACTGCAAATAGCGCTTGATGACATCAAAGATCACCGGCCCCACCATGTGGCCGATGTGAGGCGACTTGTAGACCGTGGGCCCGCACAAATAGATGCCCACCTTGCCGGGGTTCACCGGCTCAAACAGCTCTTTCTGCTTGGTCAGCGTGTTATAGACGCGAAGGCTCATAGCGTGTTGTTGTCGGCGGGAGGCGGTTGGTTGTCAATGCAGGCTGCTTGCGCGGAGGCCAAAGACTTGAAACTGGTGATGGTGATCGCCCGCTGGTGCGAGGAGCGGCACCATCACGCCCAAAGGTCTGACGGTGGGCGATGTCCTGCCTCGGCGCCATCACCAAGCCTGACGGCGGCACCGTTTGAAACCAAGTTCCCTGGAGGCGTCGACAAAACGACCACCGGCTTTCACCCCCTTTTCAGCCAGTCACCGAGGCGATGCACGGGCCGGTCACTCAGCAGGCACTGCATTTCCTCGGGGCCGCGCTGGCGAACAGCCAGACTGCTACACCGGCCGCAGCAGCACCAGCGCATGGGCGGCGATCGCCTGGCCCTGGCCCACGGCATCGCAACCTTCGTTGGTACCGGCCTTGACGTTGACCTGCTCAACCGACACGCCCAGGAGACTGGCTAAAGATGCCTGCATCGCCTCGCGGTAGCCGCTGAGGCGCGGTCGCTCGGCCAGGATCGTGGTATCGGCATTGGCCACCACGTAGCCGGCAGCGGTGATGTCCTTCATGACCGATTCGACGAATAAACGGCTGGGCGCCCCGCGCCAGCGCGGGTCGGTGTTGGCAAAGCGCTGGCCGATGTCCCCCCAGCCCATCGCCCCCAACAGGGCATCCACCAGCGCATGCAGTACCACGTCGCCATCGCTGTGGGCGATGGCGCTCAGTTCTTCCGACACCGCCACGCCCGCCAGCATCAGCCGGCCTCCGTGCTGGAGCCGGTGGATGTCATAGCCGTGGCCGATGCGCATGGACGCTGGTGCTGCCATCGTGTCAGAGCCGGCCCCTGCCGGCGCACGTTCAGGTCAATTCATACTCCTTGATCTTGCGATACAAGGTTCGCTCGCCGATGCCCAGGATCTTGGCCGCCTGCTCGCGGTTGCCGTTGACCATCTTGAGGGTGTTGCGGATCAGCTCGCGCTCGGCCTGGGTGATGCTGATGCCCACCAGGTTGTTCATTCCCGCCGAGCTGTCGCCGCTGGGCGGACGGATGTCGGCCGGCATCCCTTCCAGCCCCAGCTTGCCGCTCGGCGAAAGCACCACCAGGTTCTCGATGGCCGTGCGCAACTCGCGCACGTTGCCCGGCCAGGGATAGCTCATCAGCAACTGCTGGGCATCGGGCCGCAGGCCGTCGACCTGCTTGCCGTATTTTTCGGCGGCCTTTTGAACGAAGTAGTGGATCAAGAGCGGAATGTCCTCGCGGCGCTCGCGCAGCGGAGGGATGGCGATGGTCACGCCCTTGATGCGGAAATAAAGGTCCTCGCGGAACTGTCTGTCGGCGACCATCTCCTCCAGTTTGCGGTTGGTCGCCGAAATCAGCCGCACGTCCACCCGCACCGGGTCATTGGACCCCAGACGCACCACCTCGCCGTTCTCCAGGACGCGCAGCAACTTGGCCTGCATGCTGCCGGGCATGTCGCCGATCTCGTCCATGAACAGCGTGCCCTTGTCGGCATGTTCAAAGCGTCCGGCGCGGTCCGTCTGAGCGCCGGTGAAAGCGCCCTTGACGTGTCCGAACAGCTCATCCTCCAGGATGCTCTCGCTCAGGCCGGCGCAGTTCAGCGCCACCAAACGATGGCGCCGACGCCGGCTGGAATGGTGAATGGCCCGCGCCACCAGTTCCTTGCCGGTGCCGCTTTCACCCATGATGAGTACGGGAATGTCGCTCTGGGCCACCTGCCGCGCCGTCTGCACCACCTTGCGCATGGCCAGACTGGACCCCACGATGCCCTCAAAGCCGCTGTCCACGGCCAGTTGGTCCTGCAGCAGCGAATTCTGTTTCTGCAACGCCGCATGCTGAGCGGCGCGGTTCACCTGGGCCCGGAAATACTCCAGGTCCAGGGGCTTTTCAATGTAATCAAAGGCCCCGCGGTTCAACGCCTGCTTGCAGGTGGGAATATCGGCATGGGCCGTCACCAGCAGCACCGGCGGCGGCGGCGACAGCCCCATGGCCGTATCCAGCAGCAGCAGCCCATCCTGCTTGCCCTCCATGACCAGGTCGGTGACGAGCACGTCGTAAGGCTTGCGCCCCAGGCGCCCGCGAGCATCAGCCAGGCTGTAGCTGACGTCGCAGCGATGGCCCAGGCGCAGCAGCGCCTCGCACATCACCTGCGCGTGCTCCTTCTCGTCGTCCACGATCAACACATCAGACTGGACAAGCTCAGCCTCGGCCATGGTCCAACACCTTAATCATCTTCCCGTCCCTCACAAGCGCTGCGTGCCGGTGGGGTTGCGGCCAGCTCACAGCGGCAGATGCAATCGGAACACCGAGCCCTTGCCCACTTCGCTGCTCAGATCCACCCGGCCGCCGTGCTCGTGAACAATGCGGCGGGTCATGGCCAGCCCCAGACCCGTACCGCCCTTGCGGGTCGAATAATAGGCGTCGAAGATGCGCTGCGCCGCCGCCGGCTCAATGCCCATGCCGGTGTCCATGACTTCGATGATGGCCTGGTTCCCGTGGCGCGACGCGCCCACGATCAATTCGCCGCCGCCATTGCGCTCCATGGCCTGCACGCCATTGAGCATAAGGTTCAGCACGGCCTGCTTGATCAACTTCTCATCCACGTTGGCCACAAACGGGCCCTCGGACGGCTTCAGACGCAGTTGCACGTGCGAGGCCAGCGCCTGCGGAGCAAAGAAATCCACCATCTCCTGCAGCATTTCGTTGAGATCGACCGGCTTCTTCTCCAGCTCCAGCTTCCCGGCGTAGCGCAGGAAATCGTCGAGGATCTCCCGCAGGCGACCGGTCTCGCGCTGGGCCGTCTCCAGTCGCGTAGTCAGCCGGGCATGGTTGGGCATCAGGTCTTCGCGCAGCAATTGCAGATTGAGCTGCACCGTGGACAGGGGGTTTTTGATCTCGTGGGCCAGTCCCCCGGTCAGGGTCCCCAGCTCGGCCAGGCGCTCGGCCTGCTTGGCTCGTTCCTGCAGGCGCACCATGCGGCGATAGGCCAGCACCGCCGCCGCTGCGCCCAGCAGCAGCGCGCTGATCCATCCCAGCAGTAACCCCAGGGCAAACTCACCCATCGCCGCTGTGATACTCTAAAAGCCTGCCGGGGTCGAATGATTTGCACACGCCCGGGAAATAGCGGAAAATCGCCCCCTTGGGGATTTGTCGCCATCGCTTATGCTGAGGCCCACCTATGCCTAAACATCTTTGCATCGCCATAGCCGCCATCGCCCTGGTCGGCGCCGCACGGGCCCAGGATCCGGCCGCCAGCGCCCCGGCCGTGCGCCCGGCCAGTGCGCCAGCCAGCCTCCTGGGTGAACGCTTTGAAGCCCGCTCCGCGGGCATCGCCTTGAACCCGCCGGCCGACATGCAGCGGCTGGTCCGCCCCGGGGCCGTGGAGAATGTCGCCCAATTCATCAATGAACAGCGCAAGAGCACGCTGGTCATCACGCGCGTGGTGCTGGCCAAGCCGATGGGCATGTTGACCAAGGCCGCCGGCGCCAATCAGCCCACTTCCCGGCCGGGATTGCTCGATTTGCAGGAGACCCAACTAGCCGCCCCGCCGCTGTCGGGCAGAATCTTGCGCAAGGACCTGATCAACGCCGGCCGCAACGGTACGCTGCAGGTGGGGATGCTGGCGGCGCGCTATGCGGTGGGTCCGCAGCGGTTCTTGCGTCAGCAGGCCCTGATCCGTTACGACCTGCAGCGCGTCAGCGGCACCGGCCCCCAGCCGGCGGCCCCGGAGACCGAAAGCGATACCGAGCGCGCCGCCTCCACCTATTTCCTGGTGGATTACACCACCCCTTCCAGCAAGGAAGGCGACGATACCGAGCCGGTGGACGCCCAAGAGCGGCGCGCCGTCGAGGTTTTCAGCCAGTTGCTGGACACCGTCGAGTTGTTTGACCTGCGCCCCCTGGTGCGGGATGCCGAAGAGCGGCTCTATCGCACGCGCAACCTGCTCTACAACATCAACGAGACCAGGGTGCGCCGCACCCTGCTGGCCGAGCAGGCCTACCTGATCCGCCAGGAGGGCAAGGAGATCGGTTACACCTACGCAACTGAAGAAATCGGCAACCGCGATGGCCAAAGCGGCGTGGTGCTGCTGATGCGCACGCGCACCTATCCCTCGCTGCTGCCGGCCCCCGAAGGCGCGCCGCCAGCGGCTCGGCCGCAGCGCACCGAGGCCGTCTCGGAGATGTTCAGCACCATCGACCGCAAGGCCGAGACCTGGGCCACTATCGTCAATCACAGTTTTGGCAAGGACCATGCGGCCAATGAGCAATTGCGCGAGGTGGGCACCACCACCTTCGAGCGCATTCGCACCTTCGAGGAGGAGCGCGGCCCCGACGGCAGGCCCGTGCTGGGCCCCGACGGCCAGCCCCTGAAGCGATTGGGGCCCGACCGGGCTCCGCTCTCGCAGATGCAGGATCGATACACGCTGACCGTCAACCAGTTCACGCGCTCGGCCAGCCAGCCCCCGGTCGAGCGCCAGCTTCCGCCGTTCTACCTGCCGCAAGCGATGTCACAGATGCTGCCCCGGCTGCTGCCGCTGGACGAACCCAAGGGGTACCTGTTCGCGGTCTGGGTACAGAGCGAGCGCCAGATCATCCGGCGCTATGTGGACGTGGAGCCCGATCGCCGGGCCAACATCGATGGGCGAAGCCTCCAAGTCATCCCCGTCAAGGACCGCATCGGCCTGGAAGGCGTGCCTACCTGGCATTACTTCACGCCCGACGGCCGATATCTGGGCAGCGTCAACGAACAGGCCAAGTTGTCGATCCTGGTCAGCACCCCCGAGGCCATCCGCAAGCTCTGGCCCGATGCGGACTTGACGGTCCCCAAGGTGATGACGCGCTCGACTCGGTAGCGGCAGCCCGGGTCCGTAAGACAATATTCATCCAAATGTGAACATAGATAAGGCCGATAAGGGGTCTATGGGCGAAAAAATTGCGCGTGGCCCTGTTGCAATGGCTCCGTTTGCGTGCTATATTTCGGGGTGTGGGGTGGCACTTTTAGTAACGCAGGTGCGGCCAATATGTAATGGGCTGCCGCACTGGCAAGTCGGTGATTACATCTGGTTCGGTTGTAGAAGTACCAACTCAGCGGAGTGAGCGTATGTTTTCGCGGCGCCGCGCTGCCCAGCTTGGGTTGGGGGTTACGCTGGTCCTGTTCGTCTGCAGCATTGGCGTGCTGCTGGCCAGTCATCGCACCGCATCATACACCCCCGGACCGCGCGCCCCGGATTTCACCCTTGCGGATCTGAGCGGCAAGTCGCACCAGCTTGAGGCCTATCGCGGCCAGGTCGTGGTCCTGATTTTCGCCTCCGTGAGCTGCCCGGTCAGCAACGACTATCGCTATCGCATGGGGCGCTTTGCCGACCAGTTTGTCGGCAAGGACGTCCGCGTCTTCTCCGTCAACAGCTTCGTGCCCGCCTCCGATACGGCCACCATCAGCCAGATCCGCGCCCAGAAACGGGCCGCCCGGCAGGACTATCCCACGTTATTGGACCCCACCGGCGAGGTGGCGCGGGCTTACGGCGTGACGGTGACGCCCACGGTGGTGCTGGTGGGACACAAAGGTCTGATCCGTTACCAGGGCGCGTTCGACGACAACCAGAACGAGGCCCAGGTACGACACCATTATTGCGAGGATGCCGTCCGCTCGGTGCTGGCCGGCCAACCCCCGCGCATCGCTTTCACACAGGCCTTCGGCTGTTTGCTGCAGCCGAGGTAAACTCGTTGGAGGGCTCCTCTGTGTACTCAGGGCGGCCAATGGCCGCCCTGTTTTATTTGCATTTTCCGGCCCTTCGGTAGAATGGCGCCCATGCACGTCGTGATCTTTGAAGGCGCCCGCTGGAGGACTTTTGCCCCCCTGTCTTTGAGCCGCCCGGTGTTCATGCTGGCCACCGGCATGGCCAACCTGCTGCATAAGCAGGTGCGGTTTCTCAAACCCTCACGCCTGAGCCTGTGGGTGCGCCCCGAGCTGGCGGCTTATCTGCGCCATCGGGTCGTGCCGCATCTGGAAGTTCCCACCACGGTCAACCAGCCGCTGGACAATGAGCCGGCCCTGCTGGTCAGCGGACGCACTCTGCATCTGCGTCGCTTTGAGCCGGTCAGCCAGGAAGCCGTGGTTTTGGATGAAGGAGACCTGGTGCGCTGGGCCTATGTCAGCGGGCGAGCAGGGCTAGGCCCCAACGACGTCATGGAGCGCAGCCCGCGCTGGCAGGACCTCCTCAATCTGCCGCAGGCGGACCAGCAGTCGCGCATGATCGATTACCTCTGGGACCTGGTGGGCTGGAACGAGGAATCGCTGATCCAGGATTACGCGACTCTGCAGACGGCCTCGGCCCCCAAGGCCGCCGGTCCCTATCACATGATCGAGCAGGACCAGGTGTGGCTTGGCGCGGACGTGCGCCTCGATCCAGGCGTGGTGCTGGATGCCTCCAAGGGACCGGTCATGCTCGATCGCCAGGCCCATATCAGCGCCAACAGCGTGCTGGAGGGTCCGTGCTATGTCGGCCCACAAACGGTGGTTATGCCGCACAGCCTGATTCGGCCGGGCACCAGCGTAGGCGGGCTATGCAAGGTGGCCGGCGAGATCTCCAATTCGGTCATCTTTGCCTGCACCAACAAGGCCCACTACGGCTACCTCGGCGACAGCTACGTCGGCAAGTGGGTGAATCTCGGGGCCGGCACCACCACCAGTAATCTCAAGAATACCTATGGACAGATCACGGCCTGGTGCGGCGACGGCCCACGCCCCAGCGGTCGGCGCTTCCTGGGCGCGATGATTGGCGACCATGCCAAGACCGCCATCGGCACGCGACTGATGGCGGGGACTTACCTGGGCTTCTGCTCGCAGGTGGCGCTATCGGCCATTGCCCCCAAGTTCGTGCCCAGCTTCCGCTTCGTCACCGACACCGGCCAGGAGCCCTATCGCCCCCAGAAAGCCGTCGAGGTCATGAAGGCGGTCTTTGCCCGACGCAACCGCACCTGGGATGAGATCGACCAGCAGATCACCGACTACACCGCGGCCGCGGCCCCGGGAGTCGAAGCCCCGTAGCAAATCCAGCAAAACACTATGATCCGTCGGCGGTATATAGTGGCTGTCGAGCTAGCCGGCAGTTGAACCGCTATGTCCGGCTTACCGCGCATCACCTCCGTCATCCTGGTACTGCTGAGCAGCGTTTGCCTGGCCAGCCCACCATGCCGCGCCGTCGCCGCCGCGGGCAATCGGCAAAATGCGCGCTCCTGCCCTTGCGCTCCAGACTCTTGACCTGCTATTGCCTGCTGCCCAATCGTACAATCCTTCCGGCGAGGCGCGCCATGGACCTGCACCTTCGCCCATGCAGACGCCTAGGCCACCATGTCGCCGCGGTTGGGCTTGCCCACGATCGCCCAGGCGTGCTTACCCAGCACCACGGACAGCAGGTCACCGCGGGCATCAAACCGCCGCGAGGCCAGCAGCGCGATGGCGATGACGATGCCCGCCCCGAACCCGCCCAGGTGTGCCCAGTGCGCCGTCCCGCCCCCTTCACGCCCGGCAAATGCGGCCATCAGCGCGTCGTACGTGAAGTAGATCAGCAGTACCCAGAACCCCCGCAGCGTGAATATCTTGAACCAGAGGTGCCAGCGGAGGCGGATCCACATCGAGCAGTAGACGCGATGCACCGGGAAGAGGATCAGGTACATCCCCGCCAGCCCGTTGATCGCCCCGGACGCCCCCAGCATCGCCCCGGTGGGATGTCCGAAGTAAAGATGCCCGGCCGCCCCCGCCAGCGCCAGCACCGGATAGAGCAGCGCCGTCGCTACGTTGCCGATCAGCGCGTTGACCCGCGTGCCGAAGACCAGCAGGAAGAGCATGTTCCCGCCCAGGTGCAGGATGAACCCGATCACCGAGCTGTTGTCGTGCAGGAAGGCGTGCGTGATGAATTGATACCAGTGGAACTCGCCGCGCGACGCCAGCTCGGCCGCCTCTGCAGCCAGCACCTTTCGCACCGCCTCACGGCGGAACTCCACCTCGCTCTTGTCGCCCCGCCCCTCCGGCATGACCGCTTTGAGCCAGTGCGGCTCCTGCTGATCATATTCCCGTGCTTTCCGGTCGAGTTGCTGCGGGGTCAGCTTCTTCAGGATGGCCTCGATCGGACTGTCGCCCTTGGCCACCATGCTCTCCGGCGGCCAGAGCATCAGGTTCTTTCCCGCCTCCTCGTCGCTCCAGGTGAAGATGAGGAAGCCGAGGCTGGCGACCACCGCAAGGATGGCAATGATCCGGATCGCCCACGGCTTGACCGCTCCATACGCCTCGGAGGCGATGGGGATCGGGAAGAGCGTCACCGGGATCAGGAAGCTGGCCACCTGGATGATCTGCTCGGCATGGACATGCAGCGCATCTTCATCGACGCCGTGCGTCGTCAACACCGGCCGCCCCGTCTCGACGTTGATCCCGCAGGCGACGCACAACTTCCCCTTGCTCCCCAGCCGCTTGCCGCAACAGGGGCATTCCGGCCCGGCGCCAGCTCCGGCTACCCTGGGCGCCGCCGGCGCGGCGGCCGGCTCATAGAGCGCATTGCGATAAATCAGCTCAAACTCCCCTACACGGATCACGTCCCCCACCTGCAGTTCCGCCTCGGCCACCTTCTCCCCGTTGACCAGCAGGCCATTGCGGCTCTGCGTGTCCACCACCTTCCAGCGCGATGGGCCATAATCGAGCCGGACGAGCTTGGCATGCGCCCGCGACACCAGGTTCCCCGGCAGGCGGATCGCATTGGTCTCGAGCTTCCCCAGCGGGATCTCCGTCACGCCCCCCAGCAGGAACTCCTGCCCCACGAGCACGGGGCCGGCCTTGATCTGCAGCGCCCGGTCAAAGTCCCCCGCTCCCCTCCCCTCGGTCAGCGCTTCCGTGCTGACCACGTGTACCCGCCGCTTACACCTGGGGCAGGCGATTACATGACCCGCCGCCTTCTCGGGCAGCTCCATCCCTTCACCGCAGCCACATCGCGCCAAAATCATAGACACACCCGCATATCAACCTTCATTCACTACGGCCGGGCGGAAGAGGCGTTGGCGCGGTCAGGGTTGCTGCTGTGAAAACAGGCCGGCTCAAGAGGGCCCGCCCGCGCGATAAACCGTTGCTGTCAGAGCAGGTACATTTTCATTCCATGTGGGTGGCCCGAAGGGCCGTGCCACGCTGCTGTGAAAACAGACCGGACTCTTCGCTGCAAGCCGCTATGTCGCGTCTCCGTACTCGCCGGCGACCCGATTCCCACCGCCAGAAGACGCATCCCGCTCGGCTTGGCGGATCGTGGACCGCCCCCCGGGCACCGCAAAGATAGAGTACCGCCGTGCTCCGATACCGGCAATGGCTGAGGCCTGCGCAGCCGACTGTTCTATTGCAATGCCACTGACTCATTTCAGGACATTGACTGGACGTTTACCACCAACGCCTTTTGGGGCGAAGGCCCGGCCGGCACCTGGTCGCTGGATGTCTACGACGTCTACAGCGGCGATACGGGCACGTGGAACAACTTCGCCGTCACCGCTTACGCGGGCGAACTGATCCTGCCGGAGCCGGCCGCTCTGGCACTGCTGGCCATGGGCGCGATCATTGCCCTCCGCCAGCGCAGGACAACGCGCTGAGAGTTCCTGAAGTTCGTGCCGCGCGGCCTACTGGTCGGAAATTGGATTCCGCCGGGCCGGGTGTTGCGTGGGGTGGGGGTATCAGGGGTTACCCACGTCGCTTGCCCGCGCTGGCCGTCGTGTTGCTCGTTGCCTCGCTCACCACGCGGAAGCCTACATTGTACACGCCCTGCCAGGCCGGATACGCCAGGCGGAAGCTCGACGTGCAGCGGAACGTCCGGTCATACCACGAGCCGCCGCGAACCACTTTGCGCCCCGGCTCGCCGCTCGGCGCCGTCGCATCCTTGTCGTATGGGGCATACTCGCTGGCAGTCCATTCGGCGGCGTTGCCGTGCATATCGTGCAGGCCCCAGGCGTTGGGGGCGTAACTGCCGACGTTCGCGGTCACGCACGCGCCATCCCTGATCATGCGGTCCCTCGGGATCCAATCACCCCGCAGGTTCATCGTCGCGTCGGCCAGGTTCGCCTTCTTCGAGAAGTCCGCATCGGGCGCGCCATAGTTCATCGGCGTGTCCGTGCCGGCCCGGCAGGCATATTCCCACTGCGTCTCGGTGGGCAGCGTGAACTTCTCGCCCGTCCGCTGCGACAGCCACGCGCAGAACTCCATCGCGCTGTTCCACGACACGCGCACCACCGGCTGCCGCGGACCATTGACCGGAATCCCCCGCGACGTCTGGTCCTTGCCAAACACGCTGATCACCCGGCTGTCGTGACTCGGATCGAACAGTTCATATTGCTCGTTGGTGATCTCCAGCTTGCCCATCCAGAACGCGCGATCGACCTTGGCCAGGTGCGCCGGGCGCTCGTCCGCCGGGCCATCGTTCGAGCCCATCACGAACTGACCGGCCGGGACCAGCACCAGCTTCAGCTTCGCGGTGCCGCTCAGCTCGATGACACGCTCGACCTCTTTGCCGCCCGCCGCCGCCGTCTGCGCCTTGGCCGCCTTCTCCGCCGGCGTCGGCCAGCCCGCCAGCGCGGGCGCCGGCGCGGGTTTGGGCGCATCGCCGGCGCGCGGCTGCGGCTTGGTATCCATCGCAAACGCCGGCGGCGGAAGCTCGGGAACCTTCTCCGGATCCTCCTCCAGATTCGCATAGAGCTTGTTCAGCTCGCAGCGCCGCTGATGCTTGTCGCCGGGGATCGGGCGGAACTCACCCCACGTCCCGTGGCACGGAATGTTCAAATCGATCCACGTATACAGCCGCTGCCACGCCTCGAAGTGCAGCTTCACGCCATGGTGGCCCTTCTCCAGCATCTGAATCAGCTCGCTGGTATTCGCCGCATACTCGGCCGGCGGCATCATGTGATAGTCGCTCTCGGGGCCAGGCCGGCGAACGTACGGATGCAGCGCCGCATACGCCGTCTCAAAATTCCCCGACTTGCCCGGCCGAAGATCGGGCATCGGCTGGCCCGACTTGGCCCTCGTATCCTTCTTCTGCGACCCGTCGTGACAGCCGACGCAATAGTGATCCAGCACCGGCCGCACGTCGCGCTTGAACGAGAACCCGCGCGTCGGGCCCAGCCACGGCTCGATCCTGGCGGCGGGCTTGCGCATGGCCAGCAACGTCCCCGACCTGGGCGCCTCGGCCTCGCGCTCGTGGCAGCCCACGCACGAAATCACCTCGCCCGGCATCGCCGTGTACCAGCTTCGCATCACCTGAAGCGCCTTGCCGCTGGCGTCGAGCGGCTGCACCGCCATCGGCGTGTTGGCCGGCGCCTTGAACATCGCCGATCCGTCCGCCTCCACCGGCACTGTCCCCAGGATATGATGCACATCCCAGGGCCCGTCGATGCCGATGTACGTGTGATTCGCCAGATTGGGGTAACCGAAGTCTAACGCGAACACGCGCAGCGACTTGACCGTCCCGCGCGGAACCCCGACAAGCCCCGGCCCGCGATACACATCGTGCATAATCACCGTCGCGTCCTTGGCGCCGGGGACGACGCGCTCGGGAATCGTCGGCGGGGCCTTGGTCGCCTGAAGCGGAATCGGCTCGAGCAGCGCCGCCTCCTTATCCTCCGCCAGCGGAACGAAATTATCGAACACGTCCACCAGGTAGAGGCCCATGGGCGAGCCGGGCGTGGGCATCATCGACACGATGAAGAATTCCGAACTGAGCGGCGCCGGATGCAAGAACTTCGGCCAACTGTGGTTCACCAGCCCGTCCGCGATGGTCGGCTCGACCTTCTTTCCTCGGCCCGGAATGCGCTGCACGGCGCCATCGGCCTCGAACTGCCCGCGCGCCGTGTCGAACAGCACCAACTCGCCCATCCGGTTGACCCCGTGATGCCCCGACACGATCCCCACCAGTTTGCTCGGACTGCCGGGGACTTGCCGCGCGTAGAACAGCGAGTTCGGCCAGTATGAGTTGCTCCCGTACAACGCCATCTGCCCGGTGCCGTCCGGGTTCATGCGAAAGAGAAGGCGCGTGAAATAGTGAGGCGTGTCACTGTATTCCCACCGCAAGAACAACACCCGCCCATCGGCCAGCACCGTCGGGCACCAGTTGTGGTCCTGGTCAAAGCACAGCCGGCGAACGCCGCTGCCGTCGTTGTTCATCACGTAAAGATTGCCCACGTAATCGCCCCCGCCAACGCACGGCACCCCCTGGATGCACGCCGTGGAGCAGAAAATGATCTTGCCGCCGGGCAGATAGCAGGCGTCGTAGTTGTCCACGCCTTTCTGGTCGTTCCGGCTGACCTGACGGAGATTCTTGCCGTCGGCGCCGATCTCGAATACCTGCCACGAATTGTCGGCCGCCACCGACGAGAACAGCAGCCTCGTCCCGTCAAAGTGAAGATAGAGATTGCCGACAAAGACATTCTTCTCGGGCTTGTAGACCGCGACGGGCTTGGCGTCGCCGCGGATCGACACCATTGCGATCTCGTTATTGAAACCGCTGCGGTGGATCGACGAGTTTCCCTGCCAGTTGGTGGGCAGGCCTGTGGGTTGCCCCCCGAGCGCGGCACGCCGCACCAGCAGGAGCTTGTCGAAATCCAGCAGCGGATTGGCCAGCAGCGCCTCGCGTCGCAGCTTTTCCAGCGCCTCCTTGTCCGGCGCCTTCTCCAGGGCGGCCAGTCGGTTGAGATATTCGTTAGCCTTGGGATAGCGCTGCCCGAAGGTCGTGGCCAGATGCTGAATCGCCAGGCGCAGACCGTCGATGTTGCCGTCGGCCGGCAGCGACGTAGCCGCAGCCGCCTTGGCCGACGCTTGCGAAGCCAGGAACACGATCAGGCCGATCACCAACCCCCGACGGATGTAGGCAGCCATTGTGGGGACTCCTTCGCGCATGAGCAGAGTAGCCCCGCAAGTGGTACATCGGCAAGGGCAGAGGTGTTGCCGCGATCCGCCGCCTGCGGATCGGCCAACCGGTGCCGCTGCGATTGCCGCCGGCTTCGCCGCTGTTTAACGTCCCTGCGGGCCTGGTGCGCATCCTGGATCGTGACTTGGCGGCGGCGGGCATTCCCAAGCGCGACGAGCGCGGCCGGACCGTCGATGTTCACGCCATGCGGCATACCTTCGGGACGCACTTGAGCCGTGGCGGCGTGGCGCTGCGAACAGCACAAGCCGCCATGCGGCACAGCACGCCGACCTTGACCGCCAACGTCTACACCGATCCAAAACTGCTGGACGTGGCCGGCGCCCTGGACGCACTGCCGGCGCTGCCGCTGGATGTCCAGCCGCAAGCCGAACGCCTGCAGGCGACAGGCACGGATGACGCTGAAGCGGTATCGCGAACGCTTGTACTCCCGCTTGTACACGCTGGCGGCAATCGTGGTGGTTCGGGAGGAACGCCTGACAACGCGGCCGAAACGGGGCGTTTTGTCGGTAGCTTGTGTAAGTGCTGATTCTGTCACAACAACGACGCCGCTGGCAACGGCTGCCAACGGCGTGCAAAGTGGGCGATACAGGGCTCGAACCTGTGACCTCCAGCGTGTCATCGGCCCTAACCGCTGCTTCCCGAAAGCTCTGAAACCCCTTGTTTTCGGGGCATTGTCGTACATTATATCACGCTCGCGAGCCATAGCAAACAATGGCGTTTCCAGGCGAATATCAGTGGTAGAAGAGGGGATAAGTGGTAGTCCTCTGGGAAGACCTTCAGGCCGCTCAACTTGGAGTGCCGTTTGACGAAGAGCACGTGTTGCACGCCGCGGGGCACCACCGAACCTCGGCACCTCTGTCTTCAGCAGATCAGGTAGAACCCGTGGATCGTGCCGACATACATCTGGGCCATCTCGGGCAACTCGCCGACCACCTCGCGCCGAATAATACGCTGTTGCATCGGCACTCCTGTACCCCCCCCTTTGGCGCCAACCTATAGCCGGACGTGATACCTTTCCCTCCGGGCAGTTCCACCTTGACGGTTTTCCCTTCCGCTGGGAAGAGTCGGCCATGAGGCGGGCGGGGGAGGCATAGTCGGTTTACCGCGTCGGCCGCCCCTCGGGGGCGGCAAGGCCGCTTCGCTTTCCAGACTCATTTGATCAGTCGTGCTTCGACATCGGCGATTTCGCGGTTGACGAACTCGTCCGTCAAATACCATTCCTGATACAGGCGTTCGAGCTGTCTGAGATACACATCCACTGAAGCTCGGGTCAATGAGGGCGTGACGTTCTTGGGTCGATCCTCGTCACGAATCGGCGGGCGATTGCGATCGGCCGGAGGCTTGTAGGATGGATCGTACACCGGGGCCGGCAACGTTTCGGCAGGAAGCAAGTGGCGCCATAGGAAGGCCTGCATCTTATCCTCGGCGGGCACGGCCTCGTGGACGACTTCGCCTTCTCCAATCTTCGCAACACCCAGGACTGTAAGGTTGACGGGGTTGTCCGTCTGCGTCAGCGTGGTCTTCAATGTCGGGGCCGCCGCTTCCTGGCGGGCCGCCAGCGTGGTGCCTGCCGACTGGAATCCCTGCGGCAGGTCTTTGAAGCTCAGCTTGATCGGTCCATCAAACCCATCCCTGCGAATCGCGTAGACGGTCGCCGCGGCCGAACCCTTGCTGGGCAGGCAGATCCGCGACGGGATCAGGCGCAGTTCGAAATCGGGCCGCGGCTCGCTGATTCGGAGCCGGTAGGCATACTCCTTCCCGGCCTGGCGCCGGATGTCTCCGATGTGGACGGAGTATTTGCCGTCGGCGGGCAGCTTCACGATAAGATAGGAATCGGCGTGGTCGGTATTCAGTCCCGATGCGGCATCATAGTGATCGTCGTTCAGCGCAAGGATCTTGCCGTTCGCATCGGTCACCTTCAGGAACGAATCGAAGGGGGAGCCGAGGCGACGCGCGTTGACCTCCGCGATGATCGTCTGGCCGGCCTTGCCCTCAACCTCAAAAACATCCCAGTCCCCGGGCCGATCTGCTCGCCCGTTGATGATGATGGGCAGTTTGACTTTCTGCGCCGTGGCGGGCTCGTCGTTGGGCTCCTGTTCCATGCACTCAGGCAGTGTGTCCAGGGCGAACGGCACGCAGTTGGAGAGCAGCCTGCCATCGGCGGCGGCGAGCAGATGGCGCCCTGGTTTGGCTTCCCGGGAAGGCGGTGTCAGCTTCGCGTTCCGCAGATTCCAGCCGTCGATCACAATCTGCACCGGCTCCCCCGCGCGGCCGCCCAAAGGAAAGATGCTGGTCACATACGGCAGTTCACCGATGGTGATACGATACACGAAGCTCTCTCGGCCGCGGAACAGGGCATCATGGATGCTCAGCACATGCTCGCCCTCCGCCGGCACCTCGAAATAGATTAGCGGGTCGGGATTGGAGCGGAAATCATCGTTGTAGGCCACCTCCCGGCCGTTGCCGTCGCGCAGTTGCATCACGGCCTGGAACCATCCGGGAACGCCGTCGGCAACGTAAGGGACCAACTCGCGAGAGATCGCGGAGATGACCAGACGCTGGCCCTTGCTGGCCCTGAAGCGATACCGATTGACCTCGCCCGCGGCGATCTGCCCATTCACCGTGCACGGCAGCGTGACGCGCAGTTCCTCCTCGGCGGCAGGCCTCTTGCGCTGGGCCAGATGCTCTTTGCCGAGCACAGGAAGCTGGCACGTCTTCATCGGTTTGCGCGCCACCTCGGGCACCTGCCCCACGTAAAAGGGCAGAGGGTTGGAGATGCCCCGCTTGGTGATCACCCGGATCTCTCGACGGCCCGGTTTTGCGTCGGGCGACACCGTGACCTCGGCAAACACCAGCTCCGTCTGGGACCGAACGGCGGGGCTACGTTCATCCTCCGCAAACCTCCTCCGGATCCGCTCGATCATTTTCTGTTTGGCAACTTCCTTCTCCGACGGCGCGGTGGTGCTCCGAATTTCCTTTTCGTCCCGTTTGGGCTCCTTGGGTTTCTCAAGCTTCGTGTTGCATTTGACGCACGAAGTGGCGTCGATGGGATTGGCGGTGCCGCAGACCGGACAGAGGAGGAATCGCCCCGTGTCCGATCCGGCATCGGGACCGATCGGCGCGGGAAACTCGAAGGCGGCGATCCATGCCACCATCGCATCGCTCAGCGTCGTTTCCTTCTTCGTCAACTCAGTCATCTGCTTGTTGAGAAACGTAAGTTCCTGGTTGTCCATGACCCGGTGGTGATCGACCAGCCAGACGGAAACGCCTTCGCCGCTGACCACCAGCCCACAGGCATTGGCCAGTCCCTGGCCGCCCACCCTGACGGGAAAGGTCGTGCCCTGCTGCCCGCCGGCGGGATAGACGTAGCCGATATACTGGCTTTGCGCGCTGAGGGAGGATGCGGCGACCGCAAGGATCGCCAGCCCCAGCGTCGCCAGCCGGTGAAGTCCACTCATGAGCTGCTCCATGTCCTGCCGCGGGTCACATAATCTCTTCGAGAAGTCCGGCCGATTTCATGCCTTCGTTTTCGGCGTCCAGCACACGGGCATCCAGCCCCCAGGGATGGGGCAGTTTCGCCTTGGTATCAATGCCCGCCAACAGGTACATGCTTCCCAGCAAATCCGCCGGATAGACCGGCCTTTCCTTGACTTTCTCGCCTTTGTCGTCGGACGACCCCACGACGCGGCCGCCCTGAAATCCGCCGCCCGCGACCAGCACGGTGAAGACATCGCCGTAGTGGTGGCGCCCACCGTTCCAGGGCGGCTCCCACGAGACTTTCGGTGTTCTGCCAAACTCGCCCGTGCACCAGACCAGCGTGCTTTGCAGCAGCCCCTTGTCATTCAGATCGGCCAGGAGCATGGCCAATCCCTGGTCCAGCATGGGGCACTGCCGCCGCATCGTCGTGAAGTGATTGGCATGGGTATCCCAGCCGCCGGGGAAACTGATCGTGATGTACGGCACGCCCGCCTCGACCATGCGCCGCGCGGCCAGGCATTCCTGCCCGAACGTGTTGCGGCCGTAGCGGTCTCTCAGGACGGCAGGTTCATTGTCGAGATTGAACACCTCCCTCCCCTTGCCCAGGATCAGTTCATATGCGTTCTTCCGGGCCGCCTCGGCGGCGGCCAATTCCGGCACATCCGGCAGGCCGTAGCCCAGGAGATTGACTCTATCGGCCAGTTCGCGGCGAGCGTTCTGCCGCCCATCGTCGATGCCCCTGTTGACGATCCCCTGCACCTCAAAACGGGCGGCGTTGGGATCTCCGCCCGTGGCGAAGGGCTTGTACCGCGGACCCAGGAAACCCTCTTCGGAGAACCGGCCGGCCGCCTCCAGCATGACGATGTAGGGCGGGAGCAGCGCCTTGTACTGATCGCGTCGGAAGTAGGTGAATATGGCGCCCACGCTGGGGTAGGCCAGACGCCCGCCGGGCAGGTGGCCGGTCTGCATCAGGTAGGCCGCCGTTTCGTGCCCGTTATTCCCGTGCGTCATGCCGCGGATCAGCGAGAACTTGTCGGCCTGCTTGGCCAGCTCGGGAAAGAGCGAGCCGAGTTCGATTCCCTTCACGTTGGTGGGGATTACTTTGTCGAGGGAGCCCAGGTAGTCGTAGCCGGTGCCCGGTTTCGGATCCCACGTATCGTTGTGCGACATGCCGCCCCACAGAAAGATCTGAATGACCGACCGGGTCTGGACCTTCCTGGCCTTGGCCTTGGCTTTGGCAGCCTCGTCTCTGGCCGCCTTCTCCTCGGCGGATTTGAGCTGGGGCGTTTTCTCGTTCGGAGCTGCCGCGATACGAGACCCCAGCGCGCCGGCCGCGATCACGCCGGCTGCGCCCAGAGCGCTGCGCCGGATGATTTCGCGGCGAGACACCTGCCTCGGGCAATCGCGATTATCCTCTGTATTCATGATCTGGGTTCTCCGTCAGTGCCGCATCAGAAACTCGGGGCTGTTGATGAGCGCCCAGGCCAGGTCGATCCAGGCCTCGCGCCCTTTCACCGCCGCGGTCCGGGCGTATTCCTCTGCGACCTTCACATCGGCATCCGTGGGAAAGCGAGAGAGGATGGTCAGGTAGAGCCGCTCAGCGATCTCATTGGGCTTGCCACCCGGGGTCAGCAGGGCCGCCAGTTTTGATCCGCTCTGTAGTTTGCCCTGGATGGCCCCCGAATTCAGCGTGTAGAGCCACTGCGTCGAGGCCAGTTCGCTGACGCGCTCGCTCTCCAGGCCGACCGCGCGGGCGGAACGCCCGAACAGCGTGAGGAAGGAGCTGGTGATGCTGCCGTCGGGCAGCGCCACGGCGGACATGTTTTTGGGTATATAGGTGAAGGGCTCCGGAACAGCGCTGGTGTAGAGGTCGGAGCCGCCCGTGATCTCGTTGAGTGCGTCAATGAGCACTTCGGCTTCCATTCTCCGCAGCGCGTAGCTGGCGAAGTGGGCTCGGGCGTCTGGTTTTGTGGATCTGGGGATGGAAGAGAACTGGTAAGTGGTCGAGGTCAGGATCAGCCGCTTAAGATGTTTCGCGTCGTAGCCGCTCGAGACGAGTTCTTTTGTCAGGTATGCCAGGAGTTCCGGGTCGCTGGGCGGGTTATCCTCCCGAATGTCGTCCGGCTCGTGGATGATCCCGCGTCCCATCACCCACGCCCAGGTGCGGTTGACGATGGCTTTGGCGAACCACGGGTTCTCCGCGCGGATCAGCCAGTCGGCAAACACCTCCCGCGGATCGCGGGTGGCGGGAATGGTTGTCCGGCTTCCATCGGGGAAAACGGCCGCCAGCGGTCCGTTGGCTTCCAGCGGCTTCTCGAGTTCCCGCGGAACCTGGTTGGTGGCAGTGATCGACTTGGCGATCGCGTCCACTCCAGGCGCGGTATTGCCCGGGATGGCGGCCGAGTTGAGCGGATCCCAGAAGACGATCTCCTCTTTCCACTCACTGGTCGGCTTGTAGCCGACCTGGGAAAAGAACACCGCCATGCCAGCGCGACGCTCCTGCGGCCACAGCATCACCCGGGTGTTCATCAGGGCCAGTCCCGCCGCCGCGGCGATGCCCTCCGGAGTCCTGTCCTGAATGCCGCGGTAGAAGTTGACCGCGCCCACGCGAAAGTTGCTTCCGCTGGAGGTGAGCAGTTCGCGGGCAAACTGGTCGTACCGTTTGTCACGGGCGATCGATTCCCAGACCCAGCGGTGATAGGCCTGCGCCGCGTTGGGCCAGATCTTGACGGGGAACTCCGCCTTCACCTTGAGGATATCGCTCCATCTCATGGCCCAGTAGTCGGTATGGGCCGACTGGTCGAGAAGGCGGTCGATCAGCGCGATGCGCTTGTCCTTGTCCGAACTGAGAATGAATGTCCTGGCGTCTTCGGCAGAGGGCAGCCTGCCGGTGAGATCCAGATAGGCGCGGCGCACGAACACCGCGTCGGAGCAGAGCACTGGCTTGATGCCCAATCCATTCAGCTTCGCAAAGACGAGTTCGTCGATCCGGTTTGCTGGCTTGGGTGGATTTGGACTCTCCATGACGGCCGGCATCTGCCTGGAGGCGACGAGGTGAAAGAGACCGGCTTTGGCCTGATCGACCCGGGCGCGATGTTCGTCGGCCACCTTCCTGGCAGCCACATAGGCCGCCCGGCCCCGCTCCGCGGCCTCCTTCAAGGGCGCGGCAGCGGCTTCGGCCGCCTTGGCAGCTTCCTCGTCGGCCACAAACGTTTGCTTGGCGGAGGCGATCTTAGTGTTCAGATTCACCAGCGCCGCTTCGGCCGACTTCCTCCTGGCCTCGGCCCTGGTCAGCTCCTGTCCCGCCGCAGTGGACCGGAGTGCCGCCTGCTCCACCTTCTGCTGCGCCGACATGAAGGCGCCCCTGGCGGTATTGGCGGTCTTGCGCTTGACGGTAGCTTCGGCGGCCGCCTGCTGACTTGCGGTATCGAGTTGGATGAGTTCTTTGGCGGACTCGTGCGCTGCCTGATGGGCGGCAATGGCGGGAAGGAGCTGTTTCTGAGCGCTGGCCAAAGCCGTGTCTGCTTCGTCTTTCTGCTTCTGCGCGTCGGCGAGTTTCTTAGCGGCGGACACGCTCTGGGCCTGCGCTGTCTTTTCGGCCTCCTGTCCTTTGGCCAGAGCAGCTTTGGCGGCGTCGGCCGCTTTGGCCTTGGAGGCAGCATCGGCGACGGCTTGCTTCTTCTCCGCGTCCGGCTTGGCAGCGTCCGCCAGAATCTGTTGGGCCCTGTCCGCAGCCTGCCGAGCCGCTTTTTCTGCCGCCCCGTAAGCCACAGCAGCATTCGCCCCCTGTTCGCGGGCGACGGACAGCGCGGCGTCGGCCCGTTTCTTCAGCGCCTGCGATTCCAGCAGCGTTTGCGACGCGGCGGTGGCTTGCGCCTGCGCTTGCTGCTGTGCCTGCTGCACCTGAGTCAGAGCCGCGCTGGCCTCCGCCGCGGTTCTGCGTTTAAGGACCGCCTGCGTTGCCGCCCGATCCTTCTCTTCAGCCAACTTTGCCGCCGCCTGCGCGGCTTGCTCGGCAGACTGCGCGGCCCGTGTCGCTGGGGCCGGCTGGCCCCTAGCCTTCCTCAACGCAGCATCGGCCGCCCTGCGCTTGGCGGCCGCCTCAGCCGCGGCGATACGCGCTTCATCCTCGATCCTGTTGGCTGCGTCGAGCGCGGCCTTTGCCACCGCCTCGGCCTCCGCTGCGGCGTGCTCGGCCGCAGCGTACGCCTGACGGAGCGGCAGCACGACGGCCCTGGCATCGGCCAGGGCCTTCTCCGCCACCGCCTTTGCGATCTCGGCGTCCGCCAGGGCCTTGACCGTAGCGGCGGCCAGTTCCTCCTCAGCCTGCTTCAGCTCTTTGGGGCCCCCTTCGCCCGCCAGATTCCTTGACTCGGTCGCCTTCTGTCGACTTGCATCGGCCGCCTTGCGGGTGGTGGCGTATGCCGCGTCGGCCTTCTGCAGGGCGAGCCTCACGGGAACGAGCGCTGCTTCCGCCCCGCTCAGTGCCGTTATGGCCGCGTCAAATTCCGCCTTCGCCGCGGCCTCGGTATCCGCCTTCGTTGTGGCCTGGATACCGGGCTTCGCCGTGTCGGCAAAGAAGCCCCAGCCCGTCAGCGTGAATACCAGAATCGCGATCGTCCCTATTCTCGCCACGAACCATCTCTCAAATTTGAGGCCGAGCCTGGCATGCGCCTGCTGGACCTGCGAACACACCAAACACTCTGCGCATCATATCAGATTGGCGATGCCAATGCTTCGCGGGGGCGCACGACCGTTCTTGCAGGGCGGATTTGGCCGATGGAAGAAAACGGATTCCCCACTCCGCGATCGCGGAGGATCGATCATAGCTCGAAACACCGCCCGGCGTACGTGGAGCGCAATCGCGATAACAGCCTGTGTCACCGCCGATCCGGCTCCCACGATTCCGCCAGGTCGAGCAGGGCCATCGTGGCGTATTCGCCGCGGTTGCCGCCGTCGCGCTGCTCTAAAATTCCCCCGCTAGGCAGCCTTGTCCAGCGGCGTGAGTGTCAGCACGTGGCTCCCAGCCGCTTGACCAGATAGCGCGTCAGACGTTGCGGCTAAAGTTTATCCAGATAGTCGTGCGCCAGCCCCCGCACGGCAATCGCATCGGCGGACCGGGCGCGGTAGCATCGGGCGCAACATCCGATGGAGAACGGACATGAAGCGGCTCAAATGGCTGTGCATCATCTTGGGCGCGGTGCTCATCGTGGGTGCGGATGTGTGGTTCATCCGCAAGGTCATCCGCTACCGCAACCGGCCCGCGCCCACCCCCACGGTTGCCGCCTCGGCGCCGGCGGCTGCCGACGCCGAGGCGCCCGTGGATGACCTGCCCCCCGAGGCCCGCGGCGACGTGCCGGCCATCCGGCCCAAGTGGCTCCAGCTCCCGCCCGTCGAGCTGGTCAGACTCACCAACGGCCGGCTCACCGTCCACGTCACCCAGCCCAACGACCCCGGGGCCTACCATGACTGCCGCTTCGACTGGTCGGGCATGATCGCCTCCGTCGAGTACAATGGCCACCGCTTCTTCAACGGTCCCGAGGCCCACCATGACGACAAGACGCCCTACCCCGTCTTCGGCACCGCCGAGGAGTTCGGCTCCGAGGGCGTGCTCAACCTCGAGACGCGCAACCATGAGGGCGGCCCGCTGGGCTTTGAGGAGGCCAAGCCCGGCGAGACGTTCGTCAAGATCGGCGTGGGCGAGTTGGTCAAGCCGCCGGCCCCGAGCTGGTATTGGTGGCGCATCATGTACGATGTGAAGCGCCCCGGCCCCTGGAAGGTCACCATCCAGCCGTCCAGCATTCAATATGAGCAGGACCTCAAGGGTCCGCGCGGGTTCGCCTATCGCTACGTCAAGACCATCAGCATCGATCCCAACCAGCCGGTCGTGCGCATCGCCCGCACGCTGGCCAATACCGGCCAGCGCCGAATCAACACCACCCACTATACCCACAACTTCGTGACCTTCGACAGCGAGGACACCATCACCCGCGGCTGGCAGGTGCAGTTCGGCTACCCGCTCAAGCCCTTCCCCAACCCGCGCTACTGGCGCACGCGCGGCATGGTCGAGTTGGAGGACCAGACGCTGCACTTCGTCTGCAAGCTCAGCGGCGCGTTGTTCCTGTTCATGACCGACCAGCCGCGCACGGCGGCCGAGAACCGCTTTCGCATCGCCAACCCGACGCTGGGCATGGCCCTGAGCATCCAGGGCGACCGGCCGGTGTATAAGATCCCGCTTTACGTGAACAACGGGGCGGTGTGCCCCGAGCCGTTCGTGCAGATCAGGGCGGAGCCCGGCCAGGAGGAGACTTGGGCGACCAGCTACACCTTCGAGGCCGACCCCACCCGGCGGCCGACGAGCCGGCCGGACCGGCGCGACTGGCGCAGCACGCTCAAAGGGGCGCTCAGCCGGCCGGATACGACCCAGCCGGCCAACTAAAACCGACTATGCCTTCACTATCCTGGGGAGTAGCGCAAAACAGTTGCACGCTCTGGCCATCAAGCTGCTTGCAGGCCGTACCGGGCGGTAATCCATCTGCAGCGTGTGCTTGTCGAAGAACTTCGCCAGGTCCAGCACCGCACCCGCCACGTTCGCGGCCTGGCAGCAGTTATCGCCCTCGCCACCGCGACAGCCATCCTTGCCACCATTACACCGCTGGGCTTTGCCGTGGGCTGCGGACTGGCCTTGGGAAAACACTGGAACGTGTATTAACGAGCGCCACTCCAGCCCCGCATCAGATGTTACCTGCCGCGCTGTGCGGGTTGCTTGGATATCGCTTACTTAGGCTTGGTGGCTGGCGGCTCGAGCTTGCGTATCTCAGCGCTCAGTTCGCGAATCTTCGCTTGCAAGTCCTCCGCGTCCTTGCGAAGCTGCGTGATGGCGGGATCAGCCTTGACCTTGGCGGAAAGCGCCTCATTGTACGCCTTCTGCGCCTTGTCGAAGGTCTCTCGCTCCGCCTTGGTCTGCTCCTCAGTGGTCTTGCGGGCTTCGGCGGCGGACGTTTCGGCGGCCTTGGAGGCGGCGGCGTATTTTTCGCTCTTGGCAAGCGTTGCTTTGCGCGCGTCGGCGAGTTTCGCCTGACCGGCAATGCGGGCATCATGCGCGGCCTTGAGCTTGCCGGCGATCTCCTCCAGCTTCTTAAGCTGCTCAGCGCCCTGGGCATTGGCAGAGACTTTCGCCTTGGTGGTCTCGTTTAGGGCCTTGCGGGCGTCGGCCGCCGTCTTTGCCTCAACGGAATCAGCGGGCTTGCCCCTGGCGGCCGTGGCGGCGACCTCAGCGGTTTGGGCCAGCTTCGCGAGATCGGGCTCCTTGCCGACCTTCCGGTGCACTTCGCCGAGAATAAACCCAGCGATGCGCTGCTGAGATTCAAGTTCGTCCACGGACGCGGCCTGATCGGCCAGGTCCTTCTTGATCGCCTGGTAATCGGGCGAAGCGGCTACCTCCTCGTTGGCGGTCTTGACGACGGCGGCGGCCGCGTTGACGGCGGCCTGCCGGGCCTCGACCGCCTTGGGATCGGTGGCGGCTTTCTGCGTAGTGGCCTTACGCGCGGCGTTGGCATCCCTGGCGAGCTTGGCGACGTCATCCTGTTTCTCGACGGCCAGACGGGCCGCCGAGATTTTCGCGTTCACCTCTTTGAGTTTGGCTTCGGCGTCAGCGCGTTGCTTCTTCAAGTCATCAGCGCTGGGCTGCTGAGCCCAGGCGAGCACAGAGCAGCCACAAACAACCCACACGGCAAGGCGAGGGAGTATACGGTTCACGGCGGACCTCCGGTGAAAGGACTCGGAGCTGGCCCGGCACCCACGGCCGAGCCGGTCCGAATAGTAATACCCCAGGCGGGCCGCATGCGTTGAAGCGGGGGTGAATGGCGCAAAGCGAACAAAGGAGCGGACAAAAGGGACAGGGTGCGCCGGCAAAGCCGGTGAGGTACTGGAAGGAAATTTGATTCCGCCGGAACGGGCGCTGGGTTCACCGCCCGAACACGCATCTCGCTCGGCTTGGCGGATCAGGATCGGCCCGGGGACCGTCCCCGGGCATCGCAAGGATAAGCTATCGCCGGGGCCGGATATCGTCAATGGCCGAGCTCGCTGGATCATCCCCAGTTCGGGGACATCGCCACCGCTTGCACGCGTCCGTCCTCCTGGGTCCTTTGCTCTTTCCGCTTGCTCCTTCCAGCCGACCTTCAGCCGCCGATGGTCTGCCGGGCCGCGCATTGCATGGGGTGCGGGTTTGGGGTTAGCGTCAACGCCGTGCCGACCGGGCTGTATAAGCGGTAAGATGCGCGTGCATTTCGGTCTGATGGACAGGATCCTTGCTCGAACAGGCAGGAGGTCGGTCATGCGTTCGGTTTGCTTTGTTGCGGGGATCGTGGCAGCGCTTGTGGTTTCGACGGCGTTGATGGGGGAACAAGCGGGGCCGAAGGTGTCCGAAGTGGGTGGTACGATCACGGCGATCGACGGTGCAAAGATCACGCTGACCCACAAGGGGGATGGCAAGGAATCCAGCACGACGGTCACCGTCGGCGCCGCGACGAAGATGTTGCTGCCGGCGGGAGAGACCGAACCCGCTGGCGACGGCAAGAGCCGGCCGAAAATGGCGGCGGGCAAGCTGTCGGACCTGAAGGTGGGCATGAAGGCCAGTGCCACGGTTGCTGAGGGCGGCGTTGCCACGCAAGTCACGGTGGCGCCGGTGGAGGCGGCCCCAGCCACTCAGAAGAAGCCAGCCGTTCCGACCGGGCAGGCGCTGAAAGACGCCACTTCCCTCGTGAACGAGGTCTACAAGGACGACTTCGTCGCCGCCAAGACCGCGGAACAACGGAAAGCTCTGGTCAGGAAACTCCTGGACGGAGCCAGGGACGAGAAAGGGGCGGGCCGATACGCTCTGCTCAGTAGGGCCAGGAATGTGGCGATTGAAGTCGGTGATGTGGAGGGTTGTGCCGCTGCCCTCGATGGGATCAGCGAGTCGTTTGAAGTGGATGCACTGAGCGAAAAACAGATTGCGTATACCTACATGGTGCATAGCATCGCTATGCGCATGTCCGCCGACCGTAAGAGGCTGGCCGACGAGGTTGCCGCCACGGTGCAAGCCGCCATTGTCGCGGATCGGTACGATGCAGCCAGGGCGGCGGCGGAAATTGGGTTGACCAACGCCCGTTCCTCCAGTGATCCCGCACTGATCAAGCTCGCCGTGACCGCCATGGAGGGCGTGCGCGAAGCTGAAACGGCATTCGCCGAAGTCCAGAAGTCAATCCGGGTGCTGGCGGACAAGCCCCGCGATCCGGAGGCCAATCTGAAGGTCGGCCAGTACCTCTGCTTCATGAGGGGGGACTGGAAGAATGGGTTGCCGATGTTGGCCTTGGGCAACGATGCCGCGCTGAAGGCGCTGGCCGATAAGGAAGTCGCGGGGGTGACAACGGTTGATGATCAGGTGAGGTTGGGTGATGGGTGGTGGGAGGTTGGGGAGAAGCTGACGGGCGCGGTCAAACGGTCCGTGCTGGGCCGCGCCGCCAGGTGGTATAATGAGGCGTTGCCTTCCCTGGGCAAGGGACTGGTGAAGGCGAAGGTTGCGAAGCGTCTCGAAGAACTGGCGGCGATGGCCAGTGTACAGTCCGATCGTAAGCCAATTCCCGCTCAGATCTGTGCTGCCTGTGATGACCGCTTTGAAATCTACGTTAATGGCTCCCAAGCGCTCGTCGGCGGCATCAACAATGCGGAGAAGAAGGACTTGCAGCTTGCCAGTGGCGACGTGGTTACGGTGAAGTGTGTCAACGACCAGGGGCGCAGGGGGTTTGCGTGCGTGATCAAGTTCAAGAGCGGCGCCGTAGTTGCCACTGGCACAAGCGTGGGATGGCGAAGCTACCTGCCGCGGGACCCCAAGAACTGGTTTAACCCGAATGGCCTCGGTGCGACAGGAACGGTGCAAGCGGGCGACAATGCGGACGTGGCGGCAAAGGTCTCTCAAGCGTCCGGCGCCAAAGCCACTTCGATTTGGGGCGGCAGAGACACATGTTATCTGGTTCTCACGATCCGATAGGCCCGCGCCCCGACCTCTTCGCCCTTGGATCTGACTTCCAGGAAGCGATTGTGGCTGCTAAGAGAAATCTGATTCCGCCGGCCGCGCGTTGCGTGGGGTGGGGGTGTGGGGTTACGTAGAGGCTCCCAGTATCCGGCCCCGCTCCGCACCGGTGGGCGGGTGGCGGAGCTGATCGCAGATCGTGCAGGATTCACATCCCGGATCTTAACGGTCCGACTACGAAGACATCAACGCGGATCAAAGCTGATGATTGCGCGATTCTTCGCCCCAGGAGGGGTACATCATCGCATTGTCCCAACGGATATCAATTTGGATTTCACGAAGGGGACGCGGCAGGGTCAAGCGTAGCGGCGCGTGCAGCTACCGCAGCGATGCCGAGGCGGCGCGCTGCTTCGAGGCCGCACACGCGGATCATCAAGCTCATCCCGGTGCGGAACCGTGCCGTCGCCATGGACTGCACGATACGAGGAAATGTGATTTCCGCGTGGTGGGCGGGCGGGGTCAGGCTGAGGCCGGGGCTGCGGGGGTTCGGCGGCCTCCGTGTAACCAATCTGCCCCGACGCGCCACTATCTTCTTGACCCTTATATGATGGGTGCGGCAGGACCGGCCGACGCTCACGGCACTGCCTCCTCCAGCGCCGCCAGCAGCTTCTTCGCCTTCGCCACATGCGCAGGCCGGGATGCACAGGTCGCGATACGTTCAAGTTCCGGGCGGGAAGAGCGCAGCATCTCCTGCCAGGCCCTACGTTCGGCCGCCACGTCCGATGAGTCATCGAGCCGGAAGTAGAAACCGGGCGCCACCGGCCATTCCTCCGTGTGATAGGCGCGCGCCAACAGCGCATACATCCCGCGCTTCAGGCGCACCCGCGTTCCCTCCGGCACGCGCTGACCCGCAATCCAGATGTCCGGCGGCTCCTGCGCCGCCCACACTCGGACCACCCGCTCGCGATCGTTCGCCACCACCGCGCGGAAGAAGGCGCCCTTGCCGGTGGGCACGTCGCGGAAGTGCTGGTTCTCCGCGAGGGCCGCGCGACCGTACATGCCGCAGTTGGCGTCGAAGACTCGTGTGATCGTCTCGCCGCCGACCTCGATGCTGTTCGCCTCCTGCCTGCTCCGATCAGGCAGCGCCGTCCGCCCGCCCAGAGCCTTCATCACTTCGTCGGCTCGCGCTATGCTGAAGTACCCGAACCTCTCCATCGGATAGGATATGAAGTTCACGAAGGGCGGGGCATTGGCCGGCACCTCCGGTCGCGACGGCGCGATGTCAATCGGCGGCGTTTCCTCGGGCGGCTGCGCCTCCAGGTCGCCGAGCATGTAACGGGCATTCACGTCGGCCTCGTACGCGCGGCCCTCCCTGCCGGTGTAGCCGATGCAGACCACCGAGGGATCCGTGCGGATGTAGATGCGGTCACCCTCAAAGACTGGCGGCCCGGTCCACGATTTCTCCACCAGGCTCTTGCCCACCAGCAGCCCGTTCCATTTACGCTGCACCACCCCGCAGATAGCGCCTCGCGCCACCGGCCCGTGAAACACGCTCCCGTGCTCGCCGATGAACACGTGATCGCCGGCGATGACGATCGGCACGTACTGGCGGCCGTTCGACTGCGGCGGCATGCCGCGCCAGACGGTGCACCGTTCGCCGTGCCCGGGCCACTCATGCCGCAGCATCGCGCGCCGGGCCGGGTCGAACACCACGTAGCCGCCCATGCCCTGCCCGCCGCCGGAGCCGTAGAGCAGTCCATCCGCGAATGCTAGCCCCCCATCGAACCCGGTCGGCAGCCGATGCGCCCACAGGCGCTGCAGCCCGGCGCTTTCGCGGTCGTACATGACCGGCCGGCTGGCCGTCAGCAGCCCCGGCTCGCTGGTGTGGTAGACTGCGGCGCCCCCGACGGTCGCCGTGCCCTGCCCGGCGTCCATGTGCCAGCTCTGCGACAGGATCTTGCCGTCGTCGGCGCGGATCAGCGTGCCGCCATCGGTGACGATGACCGGCAGTTCCTCGCGCCCGTTCGTGACATTCATGGCCACGGAAGAACTGGTCGCAGACGGGTGGAACAGCGGCTCGGTGCGCCACAGTTCCCTGCCGGTCGAGGCATCGAGTCCGATCAGCCGGGTCCAGTCCCAGCCGAAGCGCTCCAGCCTCGGCCGCTCCGAACGGGCCCCCACCTCAACGATGAAGCGCCCCGCCACCAGCAGCGGCGCGGGGCACACCGTGTATTCGCCCTCGGCGGGAATGCGAACCATCCACAGGCGGTTGCCGTCCCGGTCGAAGCAGGCCGCCACGCCGGTGCCGAACTTCACCCATAGCCGCTCGCCATCCGTAACCGGCGGCGCAAAGGCATAGCCCGTCCACCCCCCGTAGGCGGAACGGACGAACTTGCCATGCTCGACCAGGAAATTGTAGATCGCCTCGCTGTCCTTCTTCTTCCCGCTGCCAGCCTTCTCCGCGACCTCGCCGGCCACCCGGCGAATCTCAGCCCGGGCCTCCTCCTTGCTCATGCCCTTCTTCATCAGGCCGGCCTCGCGCTCCACGTAATCGCGGCCGAGCTTCTGCAGGCCCGCGCGGGCCTGCACGTATTCGCCCCAGCGGCGGCGGAACTCATCCAGCTTCTCCGGCGCTGTGAACTCCAGCACGTTGCACTCGCGTTCCCAGAGGATCCTGCCCGTCGCCTTCTCCAGGCAGCACACGAAGTGCGGCTCGCGCAGCACGATCAGCCGATCGCCCATGATCACCGGCGACGCTTTGCTGCTCTGGGCGTTGGATCCATAGCCGCCGGCCGATTCCAGTTCGAGGTGCGCACGCCAGAGGACGTTCTGGCCGGTCTCCAGGTTCCACGCTGTCACGGGCCTGGCGTCCGGATAAAAGGCGACGTTGTTGTTTCGATAGCCCTGCACGCCCGGTGGGAGATGCTTCAGACCTGCCTGCCTCTCCGCGACGGCAGCCTGGCGAGCCTTGGCCGCCGCCGCTTCCAGCGGCCTGCCGTGCACCGCGATCTTGACCCAGAAATGGTGCGGCACGATGCGCGAATGCCGCTTCGCCCGGGCCGCGACAGGATCGGTCACGATATCACAGCGCACCACGAAGGTGTTCGCGCCCTTGCGCAGCGAGGCGCGACCCCACGCGATGCGCTCGGTGGTCTCGCTGCCGCCAGCCTCCCCCACGGCGGCCGCGACCAGTTGACCATTGACCCACAGGCGCCCGAAGTCGCTGGCGTTGACCGCCACCCAGAGTTCGACATCCCTGGCCGCGTGGACTTCGGTGCGGGCATAGACGCAGCCATTCAGCGGTCCTGTGTAGCTCATCGTGCTGCCAAAGCGGCCTGGCTGGCGCTCCGTCAAGGGATACTGCAGCCCTTCCTCGATCGACTCCCCCATCTTTGCCCAGGTGACCAATGGCGTCGCCGGCAGCGCCGTTGCCCCTTCCCGCTTCAGCACATCGAGATCGGTCTGGTACTGCGCATCGGCGCGGTCCAGGAACTCCGGCAGGTTCCAGCTCACCAGCTCTGGCTGGCCGGGTGGGAACGGGCCGACACACCGCCAGTTCCGCACGAACGACCATCGCGGGCTGCCTGAACCCTCCGCATCGTCCGGCAGGATGTTGGCGCGGGTCGCGTCGGAGGCGAGCGAGCTGCGTCCGCACCACGGCCCAAAATCGGGGTCGGCCGCGGCTTCCTGGGCGCCGGGTGCAGCACTGCGGGCCGTCGGCAGTGCCGCTGCCCACGCCGCAACGGATGCGCGCATCTGCCCGAGTATGCCTGCGATCGCGGCCAAGCTCGCCCTGTCGGCCACGCCAACCCCGGCATCGGCCCGCGCTTCGGGCATCGGCCTGGGCCTCTCATCAAGATCCAGGATGGGCGGTAGTTCGGGCTCCAGCGGCGCCTTCGTCGGCGGCAGCTTCTGCTTCGCCGCATTCTGCTCGGCCGGGAAATCGGGCACGACGGCTCGACTCGCGGCCCATGCCTCCGCGGGGGCCGCCGCCTGCGTCAGCACGATGTCCAGCACGCGGTACAGCCGAAGCAAGCCCGTCGCACCGCCCAGGATCGCCCGGGCCGCCTCCACGTTTGCCGCACCCTGCGCCCGCAGAACCGGTACAGCCGGTGCGCCGGCCGCCAGAACCTGTCGCGTGCCGGCCACGGCGCCCTGGGCAAGTGGCTTCGCCCCTTTGGATCCCGCCGCCGGCACCGTGTAACGCCCCGTCAGCTTCACATCGCCGGAGAAGGTGAGTTCCAGGGGAGTCAACTCTTCGTGAAGACGATCATCCACGGACGCTTCCAGCTGCGCCATCACCAGTCGCAGCGACACCTGGCTTTCGGCGAGCGACTCCGCCAATACCCCCACCGGCCGCACCGTGGCGTCCAGGTTGTCGAACCAGGCGCGTCCGCAGATCAGGCGGCCGTTCCAGTTGAGCAACTGGAGACGCAAGTCCCTGCCGGCCATTGCCCGGACCAGCGTGAGATCCAGCGCCGCAGGCGCAGGTGCCTTCCTGGCGCGGGCCAGCTCCGGCAATCGTGACACGGCCTCATCCCACACCCGGCCGAGGGCGGCGGCCTCCGCGACGATCTTTTTGGCCGGATCAACCGCCGGTTCCGCGCTCAGCGCCGGATACGCGGCACAGACACACGTCAGCAAGGCGATGAATGTCTTCACGCTCGTCACCCGGGTAGAGAACCTGATTCCGCCGGGCACCGCTGCGCTAGTCGGGCGTCCGGCGTCACAGGACATAGACTACCATCGTTCTCGCTGTTCGCACCAGCAGGGTGTGCCCCAGGGCGGGTCGCATGCGCGCCCGGCCCAGGGCCTCCAGGCTGCTTCCCTGGTAATCAATCTGCGCTGGAGCCATTCGGCCCCGGCGGCTTTGGCCGCGGATTCGGTCCCGGCAGTTCCTGCCCGTTCTGCCCGCGCGGCATGATGCCCGGCCAGGCCCCCAATCAAGCCCAGCGCAACGTCCCCTTTGCAAAGCAGCGCTTCGATGGCTTCATCGATCAGCTCAAGCAGCGGCTCGACTCGGTCAAGTCCGCGGCCGGCACTCCCAAGGAAAACATCGAAAAGCTCCGCGGCCTGCTAAAGGGGGAACTCGAGAAGCTGGATAAGGCCGCGCAGTTTATGGACCAGGCTCCCCGCGCCCGCCAGCCGCAGGCCGAGCCCCCGCGCCGCGATGCCGGCCAAGACATGCGCGATGGCCGCGACGACCGCGATGGACGAGACGGCCGGGCTGATCGCGGCGGCGAGCGTCAGGGCTTCCGCGGCCGTGGCGGCCGCCGCTGATCCGCGCGGGACGAACTCACATGTCCGGCATGGGACGGGTGGTTCGGAACAGCAGGAACGGGATTCACGACAGGCGCTCCTGCCGGAGGGGAAGATTCGGCGCCAGGCGTTGCCCGCACGGGCGGCGTGTTCGCATCGTGTTGTGCCAAAGGCCCGCCATGCGTCAACCTGATACGGAGCCCTCGAGGGGTCGGTGTTCTCTGGGACGTTGGGGCAGGCGCCGCGTCGCAGGCCGGTGATCTCACCCGGCGCCTCGAAGGCTCAGGGGTCACAAACCGTGGCTGCAACGTAGCACAACCGCTTGGCCGGCTCACCGGCCCGGATACACTACCCGCCGACCGCGGTAGGGAGGCACAACTTGACAGGTTGTCAACAATTCGCGACATCTGCTCCGCCGAGTTATCCACAATGCTGCTGCGCCGGCGTCCTTGGGGCCGCTGCGCAGCATCGTGGATAACGTCGGGAATGGGATCAAGGTTGATCGGGCAGCAGCCCAACCACCAGCCTCCATTCTGCCGTAATGTCCAGAACGCGCGGCGCCGGCGGCTTTCGCAGGTCGTAACACGCCAGCGCCGTCTTCAGACGCACAAACAGCCGCCCGTCGGCCAGCGCAGGCGACGTGAAACCTGCGGTCGGCAGCGCCTCGCCAGGGCGCGTCGCCTCGAACTCCTTCGGCGGCGCGGCGTCAAACATGCGGCAGCCCGCGCCCGACACCACGAGATTGTCGGAGGCCACTCCCGCCAGTCCCATGAACACCTGCCCTCTGGCACCCACCACCCGACCGCTCTCCAGATCGACGCACAGGTCGTGCGGCTCGCGGGGCGTCTTCTCTATCCGCCGCACCAGCGTATAGACGTGCCCGCGGTGGATGACGGGCGACGCGAACTGCTCTATGCGGTACTTCTTGTCCAGCGCCCAGACACGCTGGGCCTTTTCGGGCGAAATGCGATAGCAGACTATTCCCTCCTGGTACGTCCCCTCGTTGGTGATAAGGTAATCCTCCGTCACCGCGGGGGTGCTCAGGACTATGCCATCAACTTTCCAGAGAATCCGGCCCGTTCGAGGCTCGATGCACACGTTGGACCCGACGATAAAATCCCGTCCCTTATGGGTCCAGCGCACACAGGAGCTGCGCTCGCGGACCACATCCGGGATCGGCCCCCAGAGCTTCCGGCCGGTCGCCGCATCCAGGCCAATCACGCCCCAGGGCAGCGGTTTCTCCTTGGACATTCGCCCCACCGTCACGCAAACGACGCCGTCGGCCACGACCGGACAGGCGTTCAGAAGCGAAACGTCCCCCTTGGGAATCTGCATGCTCGACTGAACAGGGATGTCTTCTGCCTGCTTGACGTTCAGCACCTTCTGGCGAAAGAATTCCCACTCCCGCGCGGCCTCGAAATCGTCATACTCCCAGATCACAGCGCCCGTTGTCGCGTTCAGACAACGAACTCTTCCCAGCGCGGTCTGCGCGAACACGCGTCCGTCGGCCACTGCCACCGTGTTGTGCGGGCCGCGCCCCTGCATCATCCAGAGGTTCACCCCGTCGCATACCGACTTCCACAGCGTCTTGCCCGTGGCGGCGTCCACGCACAAAACGATGTCCTGCCCGTCGATCGTGTGCCACATCCGCCGGTGCCGCGGCGACAGCCGGCGCGTCCACGACCCCACCCCGGCAAGTTCCGGCACATGCACCTTCCCCTCCGGCCACCCGTAGTAGAGATATACCTTTCCCTCCGCCACCACGGGCGTGGCGTATCCCCCGAACAGAATATCCCAGTACGCCCCCGGCACTTCCTCTTCGCTGCGCCAGACCAGGCGGGCGTTCTGAATGCCCGACACCAGCTCCCGGCCGCAGTCGGGCGTGGTCCCGTTGCCGAACCGCCCCCGATGGCACGGATAGTCCTTTCCCGCCGCCAGCGATTCGGTCTGGCGCAGGCGTTCATCGGTCACCGCCGCGCCCCGAATCACCCCCTTCACCGGCCGGGGCACGCGATCTCCTTTTTCCCCGACCAGTACCTGACCTTCAAACGATCCTTCGATGCTCCCGTCCTTCACCGTGCCCTGCAGGGCGAACTCGTAGGGCAGCGGGCCATAAAATCCCGCCCGCACGCGCCCGGCAAACTTCCCATCCTTCACCTCCAGCCGCTCAGGCTCCACATCATGCGGCACATAGGCCGGGCATCCCCGCAGTTGGGCCTCGCCCCAGCCGCTGGTGGCCCGCCCTTGGCGCACATGGAACTGCAGCGTGAGGTTCTGCCCCTTGTCCACGGCACCCTCCAGCGTAAGCCGCCACCGCCCGACGCCATCCTCCGCGCCGGCCGCCGACAGCGCGCCAGCCGTGTGAATCACCAGCAGCAGAACCAGAACGTCTATCCATCGCACGGCAGCCGTCTCCGATCTTGTCGTTTCCGGCAATCGCCCGCAGCCATCCGCGGGCGACACACCTGGCGCCAACGCGGCCAGCCGGCCCTGCACATCGGTCTTGCGTCCGGGGACATTCTTGATGTGCCGCGCGTTGAGCAGGATGACCTTCAGCGAGCCTTCCAGAATGTTCCAGATCGGCCTCCAGAATACCCCGGTCGACTCCATCGCCGCCGCCTCCACGCCCTGGGTGACCAGGTGATCGCCCAGCGCCAGCAACTGGCGGGTGGTCGTGCCGAAGGTGCGGACCTCCTGGGGGATCCGGCCGGCCGAATCCACCCGCCGCACACAGGCGGCCACCGTCTGCTTGTGCACATCCAATCCCGCACGGCAACGATACATGGTGTCCATGGGGGACCTCCTGCGACGCATGCGCGGGCGTCGCCCCGGCGGTTCCCGATCCCGGTGGACATCGAGGGTTCGAGCAGTCTGCTCTGCGTGCTCCGCGAAGGCCGCGGGCAACAATTCAGGGTTCGAAGCGATGTCCGGGCCAGACTGATAGACGGGCTTGAAAAGCACCACTGCGACTCGGCCTGCGACCGGTCGGGCTCCGCGATCCACAGTCTACCACGACGCCGCGATGAGCCCCATTTTCATCTTCGGTTGGTGGCCCGAAGGGCCGTGAGGGGCTGAGAAATTTGATTCCGCCGGGCCGGGTGTTGCGTGGGGTGGGGGTGCGGGGTTACCAATAGCTGGGGCAGCCGCGGATGCCTCAGCACGCGCGGATGGCATCGCCGGGCGTCTCCGCGACGCTTTGGCGGCCGCCGCGTCCTGACAGTCGATTTGTTCTGCCGACGGTCACGGGTTACCCCCGTGGGGGGTGTCGGATTGCACTCTACAGGGAAATCTTCGCGACACGACAAGAGACAGATCGTTACAGCCGAGAGCATATCTTCTCGGGCCCCGGTTCGTAGCGGCGTCACGGACGATGCGGGCCCCACCCAGTCCGCGGGTTCACACAACTGTGCCGTCCTGCCACCGCCGTGTAGATGCGAAACCGGCAACTCGCCCCGTCGGCCCGGTATTTCGCATTCCCCTCGCCCTTCCGCTATCTTCATCCCCCTATGACCCGCTCCGCCACAGTCCCCATCGGCGACCAGACCGAGGCCGATGTGCTCGATGCCCGCGCCGCCGCGTGGCAGGCCCGGCCCCTGCTGCGGGACATCTATCGCCGCTACTTCACGGAGATGGTCGCGAACTTCGCCCGCGACCGCGCCGGCGCCACCGGCCGCGTGCTGGAAATCGGCGGCGGCTCAGGCAACTTCAAGGACTTCTACCACCCGCCCGGGCTGATCTGCACCGACATCGTCCCCACCCGTCACATCGATATGGCCGTCGACGCGACCGACCTCCCCTTTGCCGACAACTCCCTCGACAACATTGTTATGCAGGATGTCCTCCATCATATCCCGTACCCGCTGGCATTTTTCGCCCAGGCCCAGCGCGTGCTGCGCGTCGGCGGGCGCATCGTGATGACCGAGCCGTATTGCTCGCCCATGTCCCGCGCCACCTGCAAGGTAGCCCATCCCGAGCCCATGGATCCGCGGGTGGAACTCTTCCCGCCAACGCCCGCTCTGCCCGACCCGGTCGCCTTCACCGGCACCGGCGCGTTTGCTTCCAACCAGGCAATTCCCACGGTGCTGTTCTACCGCGATCTGCACCGCTTCCATAAGCGCTTCCCCCAGCTACGCGTCTGCCATCGCAAGCTGCGCTCCTGCGTGGTTTACCCGCTCTCCGGCGGATTTTCAGCACCGCAACTCCTGCCAAATATCCTGGTCCCCCTGGCCTGGGCCTGCGAGCGCCTGGCCAAACCCTTTGCGCGGCTGCTGGCCTTCCGGCTGCTCGTTGTAATCGAAAAGACAGCCCCACTCTAAAATCACAAATCAGAAATTGAAAATCGAAAATGGGATTCACCCCAGCGGCCGCAGCGCAGCGACGACGCCCTTGCCGACACTGAAGTGGTCTGCGCCATCGATGGCGGAGCAAGAGGTGCCCGCGGCGGCGCTGTGGCACCCCCGCCGGGCCATAACTGCTGGCCAGCGGTTGCGAAATGATTGATGGCCGGTCCTGCGGCCTGACGCATCTCCGAACAACCGTTACGCACCGAAGGAGCAACGGACAGCCTTGCCGCGAGTAAGCATTCCTGAGGTGTTAACATGAGATGGCAATTCGCGCTCGGGTGCGCTGTGATCCTGGCAACCGTGTGGGCATGCCGCGCTGCTGGAGGCGAGATGGGTTTCCGCCGCGATGGCACCGGGATCTTTCCCGACGACTGCAGGCCGCCTGTCAAGTTCGATGGCATTACCGGCGAAGGCCTGGCGTGGAAGGCGGCGCTGCCCAACCACTCGAACTCCTCGCCCATTGTCGTTGGCACGCGCGTTTACGTCGTATGTGCCGCGGGTTCGGAGGGTCAGGATTGCGCCGTGTTGTTGTGTTTCGACGCCAGCAGCGGCAAGGAGCTGTGGCGCCGCGACCTGGACGAGTTCGCCACGCGACCCGAGGCCGAAGCCAAGGCGGCCAGGGAAGTCCGCGCTGAGTATTACCGGCGCATCCGCCGGCTGAACAATCTGATGTTGGAGTATCAGTCGGCCGATGAAGCGCGCAAGGCCGCCATCCTAAAGGAGGCCGGCTCGCTGGGCGCCGTCAAACAGGAGACGCTCGAGGCGTACTCTTTTGGCACTGGCAGCGCCGAGCAGCGCGTGTTCAACGACCGCGCGTTCGGCGAAAAGCTGAAGCAGGTCTGCGGCTACGCGCCAATCACCTGGTCGCCCACCTGCCTGGACATGAACATGCCCACGCCCGTCTCCGACGGCAAGCGCGTCTACATCTACACCGGCCGGCGTGTCGTCTACTGCTTCGACCTCAACGGCAACAAGGTGTGGCAGGTCTGGCAGGCCGATGCGCCGTACAACTACCATTATCCGGAGGATCTGGCCAACAGCCCGCTCATCGTCGATGGCCTGCTGCTGATGTACTGCTTCGATCATCTTTGGGCCTACGACTGCGCCACCGGGCGGCTCCGATACAAGGTCGAGTCGAAAGTGCCGCATCGCCATGGCATGGGACATCCGGTGGTCCTGCGGCTGCCGCAGCCCGGCGGCAAGCCCGAGACGGCGATCTACCTGTGGACCGGGGATCTCGTGCGCGTGCGCGATGGCAAGATGCTTTGTCAGTCGGTCGCGCCACTGCGGTCCGCGTCGCTCTCGACGGATGGCGTCGATCGCGTGTTCCTTGGCATCCTTGGCGGAACGTCGCCCGAGGGTCGGACCACAAATCGGCATTGGCTTTTCACGACCGACGACGAAACCGGTGCGATGGCCGTGCGCTTCACGCTTAGAGGCGACACCGCCACCGCTGAGAAGCTCTGGTACAACGCTAAAGGCCAAGGCTACAAAGGCCTGGGCGCGTATCCGCTCTATCACGACGAGAAGCTGTGGATCGACTCGGGCTTCGCAGTCGATGCGCTGGATGGGAAGGTAATGAGCAGGCCCAAGCAGCGCCTCGACCTGGCCTACAACGGCATGATCGTGGCCGGCGGCCACATCTATGGTCTGCAGAAATCGCAGATCAACGCGGGGTCGGGTGGGGCCAGCGGTTTGGGCCCGGCCAAGGACTACAAGCTTTACTGCACCGTCAGCAAGATGGGTCGCGACGGGCTTGAATCGTCCATCCTGTGTCCCGTCGAATCGCTGCCGGCCCAAATCACCGATCCGGCCAAAAGGGCTCAGGTCATCGCCCTTACCAGCCGCCCGCGCTACCAGGACTGGTATGGCTGGCACGAGGCCTACAGCGCGCCATTCGCATCGGGGAACCGGTTATTTGTGCGCACCTTCGATTATCTTTACTGCTTCGGCGATAAAGCCCAGCCATTCGTCCCCAGCAAGGCGTTCGATGCCGCGCGCGAATGAGCGATTTCGCTGAACTACCTGAAGCTTTGTTGCGACCCCATCTTCAGGAGCGCACATGACTCGGCTTGCATCGTTCCTTCCTGACTTCAACATTGGGACACCCGATCAACGCAACAAGTCATAGAGGGCTTGCTGCTGGGGGTCCATCTTCAGGAGAATCCGCTGTTCTTGCGGATCGTCGGGCAAGGTGAAGGTCATTTCGTACATCGTTTGAGTCAACTCAATGGCACGCTTGGGGCTCATGGCCAGCTTGGCCTCAGTCAGCCGCCGTTCCAGTTCCTTGTAGATCGTGTAGGCCACGAAGGCGATCAGCACGTGGGCTTCGATCCGCCGACGCCGATAGTGGTACACCGGGCGAACCCGCAGGTCGGTCTTGGAGATGCGAAAGGCCTTCTCCACATGCCATAGCTGCCCATAGTTCTCGATGACAGCGGCCGGCGACAGGTCGGTGTTGGTCAGGTAGCCCTTGAGGCCATCCCAACGGGCGGCCTGCTCGATCTTCGCCTGGTCGAGTTGCACCGTCATCTTCCCGCTGAGCTTGAGGAACTTGTTGTAGCCGCGATTGTTCAAGTGCTCCTTGGTCATCCATCCGCTGCCGATTCTCTGCCGGAGCCGACGCAGGCCCCGCTGGCGATTGTGGGCGTCCTTCTTGGCCCGTTGATCGCAGTAGCTGACGATCAGGCGACGGCCTTGGCCCTGATCGATCACGATGCACTGGCCGTTGCCCAGTCCCCCGGCTCTGCTGGAGAATCTGCTCCTGCACGACCTGCGTCTGGCTGTGGATGCGGGCGGCGACAATGAACGGATAGTGCCCGGCATCCAGGGCCTTCAGATTGTCCTGGCTGAGCATGGCCGCGTCGGCCACCACGACGGGCTTGCCGAAGTCGTAGCGCCGCGCGATGCCCTCCAGCACGAGCAAGAAGGCCCCTGGCCGGCGGAAGAAGGCGGCGGCTGAAGGCCTGCGCACGCGCAAAGAGGCCACCACGCTCGACCGGGTTCATGCGGCCATGCTGCTGCAATCGAGCGGCGCATCCAACGCTTTGCGGGCCCTGCTGGCGGCCGAAGTACAGCGCGGGCCGGACTTCCTGCGTCTGGCCAACGCCTTGTCAGCGCTGTATCCTCGCGATTCGGAAGAGAAACGGTTGCTGGACGCTATGCTCTTGGCTGTGCCGAGGTGACAATATGCGGACCAAGAACGGAAACATACAGACACAGATCAAGCGGATGGTAAGGAGGATAGTTCGGCGGTTTCACCCGGAGCAGGTGATCCTTTTTGGTTCGCACGCCCGCGGCGACGCGGGGCCGGATAGCGATGTAGATCTCCTGGTGGTGATGGAGGTAGAAGGCTCGAAGCTGGAGAAATCCATCGATATCGGCGTGGCCCTGCACGAGTTCGACGTGCCCAAGGATGTGATTGTCGTGCGGCCGGAGGAGTTTGCCTGGCGCAAGAACTACGTCGGGACGATAGAACGGCCCGCGGCGCGCGAGGGAAAGGTGCTCTATGCGCGTAAGTAATCCGGTCGTGGACCTGGTGCGCCAGTGGGCCCACAAGGCCGAGAATGACCTGAAGAACGCGGCTGCGGTCCTGAAGCTCGGGAAGGAATGCCCGACCGACACCGTGGGGTTCCACGCCCAGCAGTGCGTTGAAAAGTACCTCAAGGCGCTGCTGGTCTTTCACGGGACGGATTTTCCCAAGGTACATGACATCGAGGCGCTGGTTCGGTTGCTTCCTCGCGCGGTACTGGCGAACTGGTCGTTGAGGGAGCAGCGGAAGCTGACCGGCTACGCCGTGGTAATACGCTATCCGGGCGACTACGCAGATATCCCACTGGCCGAAGCGCGAGCGGCCGTGCGAATTGCCCGGCGCGTGCGGCGCGAGATACGCAAGCTGCTTCCGCGCGCGGCGCTGCGGAAGAAAGCGGGATGAGAATTGGAGGCGACATTCGATCCCCCTGGGAGAGTACCTATGCGCGAAAAGAAAAAGAAGCCCCACCGACCGCCAACACCCCAGGATTACCTGGACGCGGCGGAGAACGCCATGGAATTGGCGAAAGTGCTGGCCGGGGAAGGGCACATCGGCGATCAGGATTTCCTCCAGCGGATGGCGCGCACGGACGAGGGCCTGGAGCACGACGGCACCACATGCGGCCAGTGCTATCACGCGATCCTCGGCGCCCAGGTCGCCCGAGAAATGTTCGAGAGCGGGGAGTACGAGGATGTGGTTCGGAAGTGGGCGGCCCAGACCAAGAGGCGATGGGAGAGCAGCAAGTTCTTCAAGCTGTGGGCCAAAGAGCAGCAGGCCGGGCGCGACCCGCGCGAAGCCTTCGAGGAGCGGGGCTGGGAGCCGTAAACGGCCGGCTGATAGTTGACGAGGAACAACCATGGATCCCTGGTACAAGATAACCACACCGCGGAAGGAAGTCCGCGAGGGGCGGTCCTTCAATCCCGATGAATTCGCGATTGCCCCGGAGCAGATCGTGGCGGGCACGGCGACGGAGGACTACAGGAACCCCAGGGAGTTCTTCAAGCGGACATGTTTCACGCGGGCGCTGCAGGACCACACGGCGATGAGCATGTGCGTGCCGAAATCAATCGCCGGTTTCTTCAACAGGGGATCGTCGCTGGGTGGACTTGGATTTGTCTTGGAAATCTCCCTGGCGGGAATTCGCGCGATGAAAGCGTCATAGTCCCTGGCGTTACGGACGACAACCGGCGAGTCCAGGACAACCTGTTGTTTGGTGGTATCGTCCAGCACCACCGTGTAGATGCGCCCCGCGTAAGATGGCCTTCATACACCTGGGACCGAACTGGCTGGCGCGGCTTGACCCATAGAGGGCGCGAACGGACACCATCGCATCCTTGATATTCTCGACTTCGCCCGTCGGCTGGCCGTCCCTCACGTAGTACGCGGTGGCAAATTGCAGATAGCGCAGCAGCACCTCATCCACCGCCAGGTCGGGGAACTGGCCCTGCGTTGCGGGGGGCACGGACGGACCGCCGCCGGGGACGAACCGTTCAGCGATCAGCCGGGCATACCGTTCACGGCTCTGCGGCGAGCCGTAGGGGCCGAGGTAGATGTGCCTGCCGTCGACAATGACGCGGGCCTGGCCTGAGGGCTTGTGCAGCTTGTAGGAGGGTACTTTTTGTTCTCGGGGCATCGCGCTACTCCTTCGCCCGGAAGAAAAGTGGTAGTACTACCACTTTTTCGGGGCCTCAGAGCCGCGCTGCCCGACTCAGGCAGGTATCCGTATCTCACGGATTCGGCGTAACTTCCACGTCAGTGGGCGATACAGGGCTCGAACCTGTGACCTCCAGCGTGTCATGCTGGTGAGGGCGGCTTCTAAACCGCTGCCAGATCAAGCACTTACGACACCGGCCGTGAACGCTTGTACTCCGGCTTGTACACCAAAGGCGGAAATGGTGAACGAGGGCGAGGCGGCCAGCATCGACGCCGGCTTCAGTGACGCGCTGAAGATGATTGCTTCACTGCCACTGACCAAGGCCGAGAAGGCCGAAGCGGTACGGCGACTGCTGGCCGGCCGAGAAAGAGGCAAGCCTATCACGGGGCGAGACAAAACGGTTCTTCCGCAGTTCTTGTGACGCGTCGAGCGAGATGTTGAGCCGGTCGGCTTCCGCCCCAACAACGCCTGGTACCCCGGGGCCGGCCGGCCACCGCTCGAATTCTGGGATGGCACGCCGGGTCAAGTGGATGTCGAGGTCAAAGGTAAGAAGACCAAGAGTTGGGACTGCACCGATACCAGTCCAAGAACATCTTGTGGAAGGCGCCGGCCCCCGGATGGGGCCTGACGCATCCCATCGTGGTCGGCAAGCGGGTCTTCGCCGTGGGGCATCCGGATGTCGTGGCCTGCTACGACCTGGACAGCGGCAAGGTCCTCTGGAAGAAGCGCATTTTCCCCCCCTTCCTCCACGGTCTGCCCGAGGCCCAGGCCAAGGGGGTGCAGGTGGCGGTGGACCTGGCCCTGGCGCTGACGAAAGGATACCGTTGCACCAACCCCAATTTTGTCCAGACCTTCGGTACTGTGTATGGAGGCCTTCCGGGCAATCCTGCTAAGGGAGGCATCGCCGAGCCCAGTGCCGAGGAGGTTCCGGCCTTCGCCGACGCGCTTCGTCAGAAAGCCGCCAAGTATGCCCGTATGCTCACCAAACACCGGCCCACTATAGCTGCCGCCGGCGATCCCGACCTCTTGAAGGCGCTGGATGACGATCTGGCCGAGATTCTGCTATTGAAAAGGCCCCCAAACAGGTCGCGAGTTCATGACTTTGATCCAGACGTTGGCGCCAAAGCGAAAAGACGTCCTGGCGAACATCCTGCTCAAGAAATACAAGATCCCCCTGGTCATCATCTGGGGCGGTTACGTCGGTCTCGCCGACAGCACCCTGGCCAGCGACGGAGAACGCATCTACGGCGTCTTCGACCAGGGCCAGGTCTTCTGCCTCGATCTGGACGGCAAGGTGCTCTGGGGGCTTCGTGATCAGGTGATCCGGGACAACCGAGGGACGTTCCACCAATCGCCGACACTGTGCCAGGGTTTACTCCTCGTCCCGGGTTACAGCAAGGGGAGCGACTACTTCAGCACCATGCGGGCCTTCGAGGTCAAGACCGGCAAACTCCGTTGGGAGAGTCCGTTTCCCGGATCCAACTACACCGTCCCGCGAGTGGTGTCTTTGGCCCGGCCCACGGGAGAGGTCGTGCCGGTCCTGGTGGGCAATGGGTGTACTCCGTTTGGAGATCCAATCGTCAACCCCATCCTGCGGATCGCCGACGGTGTGAAGGTGGCGGAATTGCCGATGCTCAGCACAGGCCGCGGTGGCGGGCGATGAACAGCTTGCCCGACTCGACCAGTCGATTGATCTGCTGGGGTCTTTGGAGCAGCCGATCGTCTTGATCAGGCGATAGCGTCGGTTACGGTTGGGCAGGCAAGGCGGCATAGAGGGCTCGTGGCGCGTCTGGAACCAGTGTCGCCGCCCCGATTGATCGGTTGACACAAAAACGCGTCAGCACGCCCGTAATCGCCAGGAACAGGGCATTTTGACTGGTGTTGTCAGCCTGTGACAAGCAGGCTGGGAAATTGTTGGGTGCCTTGGATGGCGGAGTTGGTAGCACCGTTGCCAGACCCAGATACGCGCAGAATTTGCGCGGCGGCGATGTCTTGAGGTGCCCCTGGCGGCCTTGGGACTCTGGGTAATGCCGAGGTGCCGACGAAATGAAAATGACGACAAAGATGCCGCAGCGGTACCTGCAGCCGTCAAGTCGGCGCTTGATAAAGTCGAGCACCGCGTGAAGACTGCATGTGCCGTCACCATGTTCGCCTTGGCCCAGCACCGCGGCCTTGAGCTTCCCTTGAGGACTCGGGACCAGAAACAGGCTTTGTATGCCGACGCTAAGGCCTTTGCGGGCCTGATGTTACCGGCATAAAGCCGGATTACGGGCCTCGCGGTGAGGCCATGGACTGCCGATGTACGACCCACTTTACTCCTATACCCAACTGGTTCTCTGTATGCTCTCGGGCTTCGTGCGCGTGCTGGCCTGCATCGCGCAAAGGGCGCTGCTACCGTAAGTTAAGCGTGTTCATCCCAGGCCCAACGGGACCGGAGTCCGGGGTGTTTTTCAACTTGCGCAGAACGCATGACAGCAGACGCCGCCACTGGGGCTCCGGGATTGCCGTTCAGCTCCCCCTGTCAGGAAGGGGCAATGCGCCGAGGGCTTCGCGTTTGGGCAAGATTGGGGAGCTTCGTCAGCCCGACGGCGCTGTCCTGGAGGCATGTTTTTGCGCTCCAGAATTGCGCAATAATGCCGCCTTAGCCCAGGTTTACCGCCAGTATGCCCAGTATCGTCACAAGTTAGCTGCGGCAAATCCCGCGTTGTCGGCGACCAAACCTGAGCTTAAGCCGGGCTTACCGGGCGTTAATCGTCGTCAGGCCCTGATGGAGCTGCCGGTGGTGGCCTTGGTCGATGCCTGGTTTCGACGGTGCCGCCCGCAGGCTTGGTGACGGTACCGAGGCAGGACATCGCCGTGCCGTTACGGCCACGGTGCCGGTCAGGCCCTTGAGGGTGATGGTCTCCTTGTACTTATTGAACTCCGTCCATTGCTTGCCGTTGACCCGCCCGCCCCGAAGGCATGCCGTAGATCACGTTGTCTTCGCAGTGGCAACCCTGGGTGTTGGTGTCGATGTAGGTTCCGCTGCGGGGGCCACCTCCAGTGCCCCCAATAGCTAGGCGGAGCGGGACATGTGCGACAGGACCAGGACGTCGGCCTCGTCCAATGCCGGGAAGTCCGGCGACTTCGCCGCGGGCGTGACGGTGATTTGCGCGCCATAGCGGTCGCGCAATTCCGCCGCCAGGCTGATCAGCGACTCCTGGGCCTGATGAAAGTCCTGCGACTTGCCGGTAAGGTGGACGCGCAATGGTTCCGCCGCGCCGGCCAGGGACGCGGCGAGAGGCAGGACCAGAAACATCATGCGGTGTGTGCTCATTCGAGTATCGGGTGGACCACCTTCCCAAGTCGCTGTTCTTGCACGGCGTGGTAGGCGCCGAGGAAGTCGCTGTTGCAGTCCAGCCACAACGTCAGCCGGCGCAGATCGCCGGCCGGCAACTTCACGCCATGATGGCCGGCATCGAGCTGCTTCAGCAACTTCGATGCACGCGCGCCAAACGCCCCGGCCGTCGTCCGGCTGCCGCCGTGCACTTTCTGATCCATGCAGCCGGCGAAGGAGTTGAAATAGAACCCATGTTCCTTCGTCAACACGTCGTAGGACATCGTGAAGTCCTTCGCGCTCAAGGTGCCCGTCAGGTTGGGCCCATTCTTCTCCTGGTGACATGCCACACAATGGCGGTCGAGCACCGGCTGGACCAACCGAACGTAGTTGAACGGGTTCGAACCTTCGGCCTCGGGTTGCAGGGACGATGGTGCACGGCGCGCAGCGATGGGAGGAGTCGGACGCAGGGTCGGCGCCTGACGCTTGGGCTCGTGGCAGCCCTGACAGGTCAGCCGCTCGCCGGGTTGAAGGTAGGTGACCGACCGCATGGATTGCACGGCCAGCCCGCGTTCATCGAGGGCCTGAAAATAGATCGGCCTGCCGGCAGGCACCGTGAAGTGCGCACTGCCATCGGCCTCAACCGGTACGGTCCCGAGCACGAGCCGGGCGTTGGCATCGCGGGCCACGCCGATGCGCGGGTTGCCTTGGGGCGGGTTGCTCTTGGGCAGGAGTTGCACGATGCGCAGGCCGGTGATCTTCGTCTTGTCTGGCCAGGGGAAATCAGCGTCATAGACATTCGCAATGAACAACGTGCCGTTGGTGCCACTGGCCACTTGCTCGGGCACGACGGGCGGCGCGGGCCTCGCCCGCAAGGGAGTCGGCGAATGGCTGTTGATGGTCGGGTCGCGGTAGAGCAGTTCCTTGTTGCCAAGGGCGTCCACCAGGTACAGGCCGTGGTTTGTATCGGCCCTTGTGACAACCCCGTCATAGGCGCAGAGGAAATACCGCTCGCTCAACGGCCACGCCGTCCCGTACTGCTTGCTGTTTCTTGAGTCGGTCTCCCCTTCCGGAAACAGCGCTTCGGGCGTCAACCGCCGCACTTGCGACATCGCGCCGTCATCCTCAAGGTTCATGTCGACGACCACCAGAGAACCGAAGGCCGTCCCGTGATGCGCGCCGGCGGTGGCCACATAGGCATTGCGCCGGCCGGGGATGGCGCGGTTGCTCCACTCGCCCCACGGGCGCGCACGACGGTTCGAGGTGTAGTTACCGTGAAAACTACGTGGATCGCGCCCGTCGGGCGAACAGGTCCAGAGATGATGCGCGGCGTTCGTGTCGCGGTCCACGTAGTCCCACCGGGTATAGACGATCATTCCGTCGTGGTTGACGCTGGGATGCCATTCGTTGGTCTCGTGGAAACTCAGGCAGCGGATGTCGCTGCCATCCGGGCGCATCGAGTGCAGCGTGTACGTCGGGCAGTGACGCCCGCACCGGAGGTAGCCTCCACGCCGTTCGCTGATGAACGCCAGACGGCCGTTCGGCAGCGGACACGGATCGAAGTCGTTCCACGTGCCGTCCGTCAACTGCGCCAGCCCCGAACCGTCCACGTTCACCTTGAAGAGGTGGAAGCACTGTCCTTCGCTCCAGCCGCCGGATCCCTTCTTCTCGCAATACGCGAAGTAGATCGTCTGTCCGTCATACGACAATGCCGGCGACAGAAACGCGCCCGTGGCGAGTTTCTGTCCCTTGAGCCGGCCACTCTCGACAACGGCGTCCGCCAACACATCGCGCAACCGTGGCGCTGGCCCGAACGGATCCTCAAGCACGAACACGCCGCCCCCCGCCTGGTTGCCAATGCCGTAGTACTGGTCGCACATATGTTCATAGCCCCTGCCGGCCCGTTTGATGAACAACAGTTGGTTGAAGTCCAACAACGGGTTGGCCAGCGTGATGCGCCGGCGCACCTTGCCGATCTCCACGAACAACGCCTCGCGTGGACCCATCTCGGCGGGCGGCGCGATGTTCGTTTTCGCCGACTTGCCGGGCGGGGCGACCGGCGCGACCGGCGGTGTGGTCGCCGCCACCTGTTTCAATCGCGCCAACTCCTTCGCCGCCGCGGTCAGATCATCTTTGGGGCCGAGCGCCTGCACCTCGCGCAACAACGCCTCTGTCCGCCGCAATGTCACATCCACCGCGTCGCGGTCTTCCGGCCACACCAGCGCCTGCCGGTCATATGCCTGCGCCGCAACGCATCTGTACCAGTCCCGCCGCCCCACCTCCTTTTGCAGGTCGGCATATTGCTGGCGCCATTCCGCCGGCAGATCCAACTCCGCCCGCGCTTCACCGGCCAACAGTGGCGCGACCAGTCCCAGCACACACAGGAGGAGATGATGGACTGAAAGTTTCATCTGCATACCGAAGCTCCTAGATAAGGATTTGTGGCAATCATATCTTCATTCCACGCCGCCCAGGAACTGGCAGGTGTGCTCCTTGCCGTCCGGGCCCTTGATCGTCACCGTCCCGGCGACCACGTCACCCAGACGGTGGCCATCCAGGCGGTACTCGTAGTCGCCGGGGGTCACCGGTTTGGACGACGTGAAGTATTCAATATGCTCTCCCAGCGGCTTGGGGTTGATGCGCATCGTGTACTTCGCTTCCCAGCTCTTGCCCATCTTAGTGCCGAAGAACTTCTCGCTGGTGTTCCAGTAGGCCAGGAACGAAAGGCCCTGCTCGAAGGCGGCGAGTTGGTACTTTGCAGACTCTTTCAGGCCATCGCGGAAACCAAAGTAGTTGATCTTGGCCTTCATCGTCCCGCTCAGGGTCGTGTCGGTCAGGGTGACGTCCGCCGCTTGCACCTCGGACGACCAACCGGCGTTGCCGTTGCCCAGCTAGCGCGGGGCCCGGCCCGGCTGCGCCGCTGCGCCGGGCAGATCGAGTTGCGCCAGGGCCCAGTTCTGCCACGCCTCGCCGCCGGTGACGGCGCGGTCCACCTCGAACCACAGCCGGCCGGCCTTGGCCGTGGCCTGCGGACGCAGCTCGCCGTCCGCGCGGCCGCCGTCGTGCCGGCCCGACCACATGCGGCCGTCCAGCGTCGCCTCGATCCGGAAGGTCGTCGCCACCGGCTTGGACTCCGGCATGGGCGCCTTCAAATGCACCACGACGTCGCCCCCGATGCCCTTGGAGCCGACGGTCAGCTTCGAGGCATCCACGGCATGAAACAGCGCCATGCCCTCCTGCCAGTGCAGGCGGCCGGGCTGCGGATAGTCCAGGATCGGCCCATCCCAGGTGGGCGTGGTGGCGATCGCCTGCCGCACCTTGCCGCCCTGCACGTCCAGGTACACCAGCACGGGATCCGCCGCGCGTCGCGGCGCGGGCGAAGCCAGGCGGTCGAGTTGCATGTTCAGGTGCTTGTTGATCGGTTCGGCCTTGGCCACCCCGTTCTGAAGCCGCAGTACGGTCACAGCGCCTTCCGGCGGCAGGGGCTTGGCCGGGGGCGTCTGGTCCAGCGCGCGGCGCAGTTCCAGATAGCGCAAGGCCCAGGCGGGATCGTCCGGCTCGGCCTGGTAGCGGTCGAAGGCGATTGTCGGCATGCCCATGACCGGATCGCGTTCGATCAGGTAGGACTGGAAGAGCGCCTCGGCCTTGGCGCGATAGACCGCCCGGCCGGTCGCCCGGTACAGGCGCAGGTAGTTCACCGCCATTGGCAAGGGGGTGGTGTTGAAGAAGTTCCCGCCGTGGACGACACTGACCGGCCCCCACTCGATCCAGCGGTCCTCGATGGAACGCGCCAGGTCTTCGGCCAGGGCCACACTGTTCACCGTCGCCGGCGCGCGCTCCAGGAGGTACTCCAGGCTCTCGACGGCCATGACATTGGCAAGGTGACTGTCCGAGGGATCGGATTGCTGCATCTGGTTCTCCCAATAGCCGGTGCGCAAGCCGTTGTGCATCAGCCAGCGCGCGCCCTTGAGTTCCGCATCCCGGTGAGGGTCGTCGCCGGTGAGTTTCCGCAGGCGGCCGTAGAAGTTGACGTAGGGGGCCGCATTGTGGTCCATGGTCGAACGGCCGAAGAAGCTGCTGGCGTTGATGAACGGCGACCAGACTTCGTTGTTGAATGAGCCTTTGTAATCGACCCAGGTCCAACTTCCGTTGGGCTGGATCAACCGGGCATGCACCGAGGCCCAGTGCCGGGCTTCGTCCAGCAAGTGCCGTCGGCCGGTGGCCTCGTACGCCGAGAGGTAGTTGTTCAGGGTCTCCCGAACGAATCCGAAGGAGTAGTAATCATGCAGGTTGCCCAGCGTGGAGGAGCGCAGGGTCGGGATGTAGATCGTCTTCCAGACATCGGCCAGGCAGGCGGCACGGGCGCGTTCGGCCGAGTCGGGGGACCATTGCGCCAGCACGGCGAATGGATCTTGCACCATGCGGATATAGGTGCAATGCAGTGGATCGTGCGGCGGGGAGGTGAGCACCGCCCAGAGCGAGACGATGTTGCCATAGTGCCGCGCGGCCAGGGTCCGGGGATAGCGCAAGGCCACGTCGCGGGCCAGGTCCTCATCGGTCATGCTCCGCGCCACCTCGCCACCGAACGGCGCGCGCTTGTAGAAGGAGCGCTTCTGCGGCTCGCCCAGCGGCTTGCCATCCGCATCCAGGGCCGTCAGGGTCGCCGTATGGGCGCCTACCGGCAGGTCCTTCCAGACCGGCCGGAGCCAGGCGGTCGGCTCCACGGCCTCGAAGGTCGCCTGGCCGATGGTGAAACGGTATTTCTTGGCCCCCGCCACCGGTTGGAAATCGAACCAGGGCGCATAGATGAAACTTGGGGCGAAGCCGGGGTAGCGGTGCAGGAACTGCGTCGCCTGGCCGGGGGGCGGCAGGCCGACGTGGGTGTCGGCGTCGGCCCGGGCCTGGTCGGCAACCGCCGGGTCCACCGGGGCCGTGCCGGTCCAGATGGCCTGCATCCAGCGCTTCCACTGCGACGCGATCGGATCGTCAATGGGATAGGCGCGCACGGCGATCGTTGAGAGTACGGCGCTAACACCACCTTCTTTCCACCCCCCAAAGCCGGTGGGGCTGATCTGGATCTCCCCGATCGCCAGGTCACCCAGACCGGTGATCTTTACTGTGCCCTTCAGGGTGCTGGTGCGCCCGGCGGCCCCAGGTTCCCCGACGCTGACGGTCAGCCCGGCAGCGTCAACCTCGAGGGTCCTGGTCAGCGAAGCTCCCGACCTGTTCTCTCTCGACGGAATGGGCCGCGCCAGCCCGGCAACACCCTTGCCGTCCCGCACCTCGACCACCGCCGTCATCTTCTGCTGGGCGAACTGGATCTGGTAGATTGCGTTGCGCGGATCGAGCGCGGCCGAGGCGGCCGGAAGGACCGCACCGACGCAGGTGCCCT